>Ga0079995_1065953_pt1 | contig 34392 bp, 38 predicted proteins | sample FaiFalFF_MnMetaG_2_FD_69198 | JGI IMG/M metagenome (GOLD analysis project Ga0079995, IMG submission 69198) | Freshwater microbial communities from Yellowstone National Park, Wyoming, USA - Fairy Falls C (FF_Mn_C) (SPADES assembly) (version 4) | ecosystem: Environmental > Aquatic > Freshwater >...
GGCTCAAGGGGTTCTCGGAGGCGAGGGAGACGCTGGAGAAGATGCTTCAGGAGCGGTATGCCCCCCGTACACAAACGCTTACACATACATCTTGACACGACCAGGCCCTTGCAGAGAAGACGAACAGATTGCGCTCACCTACACGAGTAAGTGGGGATTTGTCATCTACGGGCAATGTGGCGTTTTCGCTTCTAAGGACGGCGTTTCTTGGTCGAGAATGGTGGAGAAACTGCCTCCAGGGGAGTTATCCTGGTCCATCCCCCTCTTTGTATGCGACGGTTACTTGATCGCCGTCAGCGAAAACAAGAAGCGTGACGTTGCGCGTTTCTGGGTTTCAGAAAACGGGAAAGGGTGGAAGATCACAAATCTTCCTTCTATAGACTATTTTCGCTTAGATGGCTATCCCGGAATACCGCCACTGCCAAAGGTGCTAGCCTGCGGCAAGGGAACGTTGGCCCTGGTGGGCTCTACTGGCTTTTTGTACGTATCCAAGAACGGGGTGGCTTGGTCCAAGATGGACATTGATAGAAACACGCACTTTACGGACGTGATCCACACGGGAAGCGAGTTTATAGCCGTGGGCGCAAAGGGCGCTATCTACAGCTCGCCTGAAGGCCTGTCTTGGACAAAGGAACCTAGTGGGACTAGCCGTAGCCTTTATGGGGTAACGCACCGGGATGGAACGGCTATCGCCATTGGGCCTTGGGGGCTCGTCCTCGCTTCCAAGCGCAATAAATAGCTGAGAGTGCGCATGGAGTAAGATGCGCCCCGACTTACCCGGGCAGAGCCTGCGAGGTGGCCCACAGTCTCCGCCAACCGGATTCTACCTAGTACGCTGACCACCAGGCCCGGGTGGCCCAGGTCGTAGACCTGTAGGTTGGGTGGGGTGCCCATCCCAAAATCCTAAGGCATGGGGGGAGGGGTGCGGAATGTCGGCCTTCGGCCCACCATGCCCGGTAACTTCCCCAGGAACCTTTTGCCGGGGCCCCCATGCTGGCGCAAGCCAGCATGGGGTGGTATTAGCGGCTGAGGATCCCCAGAAGGGCCAGGTCCAGGGTCTTCTGTAGCTCCTCCTTCAGGTCCCGCTCCGGGGTGTAGGCCGCCCAGCGGAGGGCGGTGAGGAAGTAGAGGTCGGCCAGGGTCCGGCCCATGCGCTCCAGGGAGAGGTCCTTCCTCACCAGATCCTTCTCCTTTAGGGACCTCAGCACCTGGGCGATGAGGTCCCCCAGGGGCAGGGCCTCAAAGGCCGCCTTGGCCCGGATGGGGTCCGGGTTCAGAAGCTCGTAGAGGAGGGGGAGGACCAGGTCCTTCTCCGCCTCGGTGTAGCGGGCCACCTCCTGGAAGATGAAGCGGAGGATGGCCAGGGGGTCCTCGCCCCGGGCCAGGCGCCTTTTCACCTCCTCCCTGAGGCCGGCGAGGAGGAGGGCGCCGTACTCCAGAAGCACCGCCTCCTTGTAGGGAAAGTAGTTGAAGAAGGTGCCCCGGGAGACGTGGGCCGCCTTGGCGATGTCGCTGGCCGTGGTCTCCTGAAAGCCCCGCTGGCGGAATAGGGCCATGGCCGCCTGGAAGATGCGCTCCCGGCGGCGCTTTTTTTGATACTCCCTCACGGACATGGGGGTAGTGTACTCCAGTCCAAAGTCAAAGCTCAACCGCTTTCCCGACCCAGTCCGAAAGGGCGGAAAGGAGGGCAAGCCCCCCCTTTGTGGCGTACACCCGGCCTTCCCGCAGGAAGGGCCTGGCCTCCACCCGGTAGCCCATCTCCCGCAGGCGCTCCGCCACCTCCTCCCCTGCCGCCACCCGGGGAGGAAGCCTCCCCGCCTCGGCCAGGAAGAGGTGGGCGTTGAAGCCCAGGAAGAGGGCCTCGAGGCCCTCCCAGACCTCCTCCAGGTAGGCCAGCCAGGTGGGGTCTTTGGCGGGGCGCTCGGGCCTTCTGGCCCCCGGGATCAGGAGGGCTTTGGGGGGCGGGGCGGCGGGGAAAGCGTAGGTGGGGGTCCAGACCGAGCCCGCCAGGGCGGGGGTCCCTTTGCGCCCCTTGGCCACGGTATAGGCGGGAAGCTCAAGCCGCCTGGCCCACTCCAGGGCCAAAGCCGCCTCCAGCTCGGAGAACTCGGGAAGGAGGAGGACGGAGAGCACCCTGGGAGCCATTATGGCAGAAGCCGGAAGAGGATCTCCGCCGCCTCCCCCCGGCGCACCGCCTCCCCACCCCCGCTGCCCCGCTCTCCCAGGGCCAGGAGGATCTGGTTGAGGAGGGGACGCTTCAGGGGGCTTTGCGTCTCACTCCGGTAAAGCTCCCGGACCTTCAGGACTACCCGGAGGCGGTCCTGAAGGCCCCTCGCCCGGTAGTAGTGCTCCAGGTCGGCCAGGAAGTCCCCCAGGGTGATGGGGTCGGCAAGGCCAAGCCGCCCCTTCAGGTAGTAGGGCCCGGCGAAAAGCCCCCGCCTGAGGAGGCTCACCGCCTCCCGGTAGCCCCGCTTGTCCTCCTCCCCTACCCCCTTCTCCGGGGAGGCGAGCCGGGCTCCCCGCTCCCGCAGGCGCCGGCGTAGGGCCTCCATCCCCGAGGCGCTTTGGGCCAGGGCGGGGAAGTCCTCCAGAGGGGCCCGCAGGAGGCCCGCCTGGGGGGCTTTGCGCAGGAAGGCCGCCGCCACCCCCTGGGGCGTGGCCCCGTAGACCAGGAGGTCGTACTGGGCCAGGCCCGGGGCCAAAAGGAGGATCAGGAAGGCGAGAAGACGCAAGGTTTTCAGAAGAGCCCCATCAGGGCAGGGCCTTTTTGGCCTCCTGGTACTCGGCCACCAGCCGGGCCACCACCTCCTTGGCCGAGGGGATCTCCCGGATGAAGGCCACCCCGTGTCCGGCGGAGTAGACCTCCTTCCAGGCCTTCCCCCCGCCCTGGCGGAAGCGCTCCAGGGACTCCTTGAGGAAGTTGGCGGGCACCCCCGTCACCTCCGGGGTGTAGAGGATGTCCTCGGGCGTGGCCCGGAGGAGGGCCTCCTTGTACTCCAGAGGGGCCTCGGACTCCAGGGTGGCGATGAAGCGGGTGCCGATATACGCCCCGTCCCCCAGGGCCAAGGCGGCGAGGAGCTGGCGGCCTGTGGCGATCCCCCCGGCGATGAGCACAGGCACCCCCAACTCCGCCTTAAGCCAAGGCCCCAGGACGAAGGGGCTCACCTGCCCGGCGTGCCCCCCGGCCCCAGAGGCCACGGCCACCAGGGCATCGGCCCCGGCCTCCACCGCCTTCCTGCCGTGCCTCAGGCCCACCACGTCGCACCAGACCACGCCCCCGTAGGCCTTGACCTTCTCCACCACCGGCGTGGGGTCCCCCAGGGAGGTGACCACCAGGGGCACCCGGCGCTCGGCCACGGCCAGGAGGTCCTCCTCGAGGCGGGGGTTGTCCTTCAGGATCAGGTTGACCCCGAAGGGCACCCCCTGGGGGAAGGTCTCCAGAAACTCCCGGAAGGCCTGGTGGGTGCGGAAGTTGAGGCTGGGGATGACCCCGATCCCCCCCGCCTCGGCCACGGCCAGAAGGAGCCTGGCCCCAGAAACCAGAAACATGGGGGCGGCCACGATGGGGTAGCGGATGGAAAGCATCCTGGTGATGGCGGTCTCCATGGCCTAGGATTTTACCCGGTTCAAGGAAGCTAAAGGCTTTTCTGGGGCCTCCACCGCGGCAAAAGCCGCGGTGGGGTACTTAGCCCCCTAGCCCCTTGCGGCGCATCTCCCCCCACTGGCCCCGCTTCCTCAGGACCTGGAAGGTGGCTATAAAGCGCTCCAGGGCCAGGACCTGGCGGTAACCCAGGACCTCCAGAAGGCTCAGGAAGAGGAGGGCCACCCGGTCGCGGAGCCTGGGGTAGCGCTTTAGGAGAAGGGTCTCCATGCCGATGGCCAGCTGGGAGAGGAGGACCCCGTACCCCAGGGCCAGGAGGAGGAAAAGGAGGGCGAACTCGGCGTTGAAGACCCCGAGGAGGTAGAAGACGGGGAGAAGCAGGTAGCCCAGGACCTCCACCACCGGCCCCAGGGCCTCAAAGAGGAAGAAGTAGGGCATGGCCAAAAGGCCCAGGCGGCCGTACCTGGGGTTGAAGAGCATGGCCCGGTGGAGCCAGAGCACCTCCCAAAGGCCCCGGTGCCAGCGGTTCCGCTGCCGCCTCAAGGTGGCCCAGTCGGCGGGGACCTCCGTGTAGCAGATGGGGTCCGGGGTATAGAGGACCCGGTAGTCCCGCCCCTCTTCCCGCGCCCTCCGGTGGAGGCGGACCACCAGCTCCATGTCCTCCCCCACGGTGTCCGTGCGGTACCCCCCCACCTTCATGGCCTCGCTCCGCCGGAAGAGGCCAAAGGCCCCGGAGATGATGAGCAGGGCGTTCATGGCGCTCCACCCGGCCCGGCCCATGAAGAAGGCCCGGGCGTACTCAATAATCTGCATTTTCTCCAGGAAGCCTCGGGGGAGGCGGAGCTCCTCCACGATGCCCTCCCGGACCCTGGCCCCGTTCAGGGGGCGGATGGTTCCCCCCACGGCCAGGACCCGCTCGTCCTCCAGGAAGAGGCGGCTGGCCCTCAGGAGGGCCTCGGGGTCCAGGAGGCTGTCGGCATCCACCCCGCAGAAGAGGGGGTAGCGGGCGAAGTTGAGCCCGGCGTTCAGGGCGTCCGCCTTGCCGCCGTTCTCCTTGTCCACCACCAGGAGGTTGGGGTAGGTGAGGGAGCGGTAGACCCCGCGGATGGGCTTGGTGGGAAGGGCCCTCTTGAAGACCCAGTCCACCCGGACCAGGCGGAAGGCCTCCTTGAGGACCTCGAGGGTCCGGTCCCTGGGACCGTCGCAGACCACGATGACCTCAAACTCCGGGTAGCGGAGGGCCAGGAAGGACCTCACCGAGGCGGCGATGGTCTTCTCCTCGTTATAGGTGGGGACCAGGATGGAAACGGGCAGGTAGGCCTCCCGCTCCAGGAGGTCCTTGAGGGAAAGCTCCGAAAGCTCCCGGGCGTAGCGGGCCACCATCCGGAGGCCAAAGAGGGCGAAGGTGGCGTAGAGAAAGTTGAGGACGGCGAAATAGTAGAGAACCAAGACCTGATAGCCGTAAAGAAGCCAGGCTAGGAGTTCCACGCCACCTCCAGAAGCACCTGGGCGGCCATGGCCCGGCCGTAGGGGTCAGGGTGGGCCTCGCCCGCTTTCCGCAAAAGCTCCAGGTCCAAAGAGGCCAGGGCCTCCGCCGCCGCCCGGCGCACGTAAAAGGAAGGGTCCTTGAGGGCCTCCCAGAGGGCCCTTCGGGCCAGGTTTTGGGGAAGAAGCGGAAGGAGGCGGGCCGCATGGACCCTCAAGAACTCCTCCTCCCTCCGCAAAAGCCCCAGGACCACGTCCTCGTACCCCACGGGAGGGTAGCCGAGCCGGGCCAGGGCCCTGAGGGCCGCCGCCTGAACCTCGGGGTCCTCCGCCTCCAAAAAGGGCAGGACCCCCTCCGCCAGACCGTGGAGGTGGAGGCGGCCGATGGCCTCCAGAGCCGCCCAGACCTCCCCCCTTCCCCCCTTTTCCAGAAAGAGGGCCACCACGGGCTCCGCCCGGTCCTCCAGGAGAAGGAGGACTTCCAGAAGGGCCCCTTTAGGAAGCTCCGCCTTCAGGAGGGCCTCTCCCAGGTGCAAGACCCCTTTCCCCTGGACGGCCCTGGCGGCGGCCCGGGCCGCCGCCAGGCGGAGGACGGGGTCCCGGTGCTCCAGGTAGGGCAGGATGGCCTCCAGGGTCTCGGGAAGCCGGGCCAGGCCCAAAGCCTCCAGGGCCTCCAGCCTCTCGGGGCGGGAAGCCCACCGGGACTTAAGGCGAAAGGCCCAGGGCGGGCGGCCCCTCCTGAGCCACCGGGCCACCTTTTCCCCCATCTCCCCCTTCAGCGTCTCCCGCAGGTGCAGAAGGGCTTCCAGAGCGGGCTCCGGCCAGGGAGGGGGCGGGGGCTTCGTCCCGGAAAAGAGGGCCTCGGTGAAGGCGGAAAGGTAGCGCTCGTAAAGGGCCTTGTCCCGGGCCTCCTTGAGGGCGGTGTAGGCGTGGTAGACGAGGACGTAGGCCCCGAGGACCACGAGGGCCAAGGCGGTGAGGAAGAGGGCCTGCAGGAGGTGAAGCCTGGCCATAGGATAGTCAAAGGCTCCCAGAAGCCGCCCCGAGAACACCCAGACAAGCCCACCCAGGGCCAGAGCCTCGAGGGCCACCACCAGGAAGACCAGGAGGGCGTAAAGGCGCTCACCCCTTCGCCACATACCTTTCCAGCCTGAGGACCAGTTCCTGGGGGCTAAAGGGCTTGGTGAGGTAGTCCTGGGCCCCCAGGCGCATGCTCTCCAGGATGGTCCTCTCCTGCTTCAGGCCGGAGAGGATGATCACCGGGGTCGCCCGACCCAGGTCCTGGCGCAGGTGGCGGAGGAGGTCCAGGCCAAACCCGCCGGGCAGGTTCAGGTCCAGGACGATGGCGTCCCAGGGCTCGGCCAGCCTCGCCTTGGCCGTGGGAAAGTCCCTGGCCAGGTGAACCTGGTGGCCCGCCCGGGTGAGGACCATCTCCAGGACCTGGGCCACCACCGGGTCGTCCTCCACCAGAAGCACCCTCATGCCACCTCCTACCCCCAGGATAAGAAGGGGATATCAAAGCCTTGTGGAAAGCTCACTCGCCTACCTCCCGCAAAAAGCGCTTCACCTCGGGGTCCGGGTTAGCCCTGAGCTCTTCCCTGAGAAGCCTACGAGCCTCCTCCCCCTTCCCCTGCTCCAGGAGGGCCTTGGCCAGGGTGAAGCGGGCCAAGGGATAACCCGGTTTTACCGCCAGGACCTGGCGGACGAGGAGCTCCGCCTCCCTAGCCCGGCCCAGGGCCAGGACCACCCCCGCCAGGCCCCAGCGGGCGTCCAGGTTCCCGGGGTCCCGGGCCAGGACCTGACGGTAGCCCGCCTCCGCCTCGCCGTAGCGCCCCATGTGGTAGAGGAGCCGGGCGTAGCGCACCCGGATGTCGGGGCTGTCCAGGAGGGCCAGAGCCTTCTCGTAAAGGGGCTTGGCCTCGGCGTGGCGGCCCTGGAGGTAGAGGGCGAAGGCGAGCTCCCCTAGGGCCTCGGCGTCGTCGGGGAAGGCCGCGACCGCCCGCCTCAGGTAGGCCTCGGCCCCCACGGGGTCCTGGGGGAGGTGTTTTTTGCCCTCGTAAAAGCTCCTCCGCTCCCGGAAGGGGAGGGGGTCGGAGGGGAAGCCCTCGAGGCCCACCCGGTCCAGGGCCATGACCCGCACCTGGCTCACCCGGTCGGCCATGGGGGCGTAGGTGAAGGTGGGCCCCGCCGCCTTGGCCGAGAGGACCACGGCCTCGCCGCTTTGCACCTCCACCCGGAAGCCCCTGGCCCCTTCCGGCCCCAGGAAGCGGAAGACCACCTCCCCCGAGGGGCCGTAGGCCGCCCGCACCAGGGGAGCGGGGAGGAGCTTCCGCCTCACCCCCGTGCCCAGGACCGCCCCCTCCCCGGCGGGAAGCGCCTCGGCCCCCAGGGCCACCCGGCCCCGGTAGAGGGAGACCCGCCCCCTCTCCTCCCGGGAGAGGCGGAGGTGGGTGCCCGTGGGCCGCACCTCCCCTTCCGGGGTGGAGAGGGCGAGGGGAATGGCCGCCTCCCGCACCACCTCCACGCCGCCCGCCTCCAGGGCCACCCGCACCCGCTCCCCTCCGCCCCAGAGGCTCCGCCACCGCCTGGCCTCCCCCCGGGCCTCGGGGCTGAAGGCCAGCTCTAACCCCCTAAGGCGCACCACCTCTCCGGCGGGCACCTCCCCAAAGGCCTTGGAGCCCAGGGGGGCCGGGTAGAGGGGAAGGCGGGCCAGGGCGATGAGGGCGAGAAGGAGGAGGAGGAGAAGCCGCCCCACCGGGGCCCTCTGGCCCGGCCGGGGCCGGGGTAGGAGGAGGAGGAAGGTGCTCCCCCGGCCCAGGCGGCTCCTTAGGCGCACCTCGCCCCCGTGGGCCTCGAGGACCCGCTTCACCAGGGCGAGCCCCAGGCCCGTCCCCTCCACCTCCCCCCGGGTGGAGGCCCGGTAGAAGGGCTCAAAGACCTTGTCCTGCTCCTCCTTGGGGATGCCGGGGCCGGTGTCGGCCACGGCGATGCCGTAGCGGTCCCGGCCCAGAAGGAGGCGCACCGCCACCCGCCCCCCTTCCGGCGTGTACTTGACGGCGTTGGAGAGGACGTTCAAGACCGCCTGGTAGAGCCAGTCCCGGTCCCCGTAGACCCAGGCCTCCCCCCGGGGCAGGGTGAGGCGGAGGGCGATCCGCTTCCTGCGGGCCAGGGGGCGCACCTCCTCCGCCGCCTGCTGGAGGAGCGCCTTCAGGTCCACGCGCTCCACCCTGAGGCGGACCCCCTGGCCCAGCTTCAGGTAGTCCTGGGCCTTTTGTAGAAGCTCCTGGATGCGCCGGGCGCTCTTCTCGGCGATCTGGAGAAGCTCCTTGGCCTCCTCGGGAAGCCCCTCGGTCTCCAGGGCCAGCTCCAAGGCCCCGAGGACGCTCATGAGGGGGTTCTTGATCTCGTGGAGGAGAAGCCTAAGAAGCCTCGCCGTCTCGTCCTGGGCCCGGAGAAGGGCGAGCTCCCGCTCCCTCCAGGGCCAGCTCCAAGGCCCCGAGGACGCTCATGAGGGGGTTCTTGATCTCGTGGAGGAGAAGCCTAAGAAGCCTCGCCGTCTCGTCCTGGGCCCGGAGAAGGGCGAGCTCCCGCTCCCTCAGGGCCAGAACCTCCCGGAAGGCGCCCAGGAGGAGGGCCAAGGCCTCCCGCACCTCCCGGCTCGGGGGCCTTTGGCCCTCCCAGTAGAGGGCCAGCCCCCCCTCCTCCAGAAGCTTCTCCCCCCGCACCGGGCCCTCGGGCAGAACCTGCCCCCGGTAGACGAGCCGCACGGGGTAGCGGGCGAGGAGGTCCGCCAAGAAGGCCAGGTCCGAGGGGGGAGCCTGAAGCATCGCCTTTAGCCGAAGCATCGCCTTTAGCCTAGGGCCTGGGTGTGAAAACCCTGTGATTAGGGCTTGGGAGCCATGACCACCAGGAGGAGGGCAGGACTTGCGGACTCGTTCCTGACCCCATGCACCTCCCCCGCCGGGGCGAGGGCGGCCATGCCCGGGACCAGAAGGGCCTCCTCCTCCCCCACCTGGACCACCACCTCGCCCTCCAAGACGTAGTAGACCTTGTCCGAGCCCGCATGGGCGTGGGCCTTCTGGGCCTGGCCCGGGAGGAGGGCGTAGAGGTCAAAGAACATCTTCTCGGACTGGAAGACGGGGATCTTCAAAAGCTTCTCCTCGGAGAAGCGGGCGAGCTTTTTTAGATCGCGGATCTCCACGCCCCCCAGTCTACTTGACGCGGGGCCTTAAGGAGGCTAGACTAGCTTTTGCGCGCCGGGGAGTAGCGCAGCCTGGTAGCGCACACGCTTGGGGTGCGTGTGGTCGTCGGTTCAAATCCGGCCTCCCCGACCAAAAAGCCCCGCCCCTGAGGGGCGGGGCAAAGCCTTTTTCCCCCTCAGGCCCGGCCCGCGGTGCCCATCAGGGTGAACTTCTCCCGGATCACCTGCTTGAGGTAGTCCCGCCCCTTGCCGATGATCTTGCGGGGGTCAAACTCCTTGGGGTTTTGCGTGACCACCTCCCGGATCCCCAGGGTCATGGCCAGGCGCAGGTCGGTGTCAATGTTGATCTTGGCGATGCCGTTAGGGATGGCCTTCTTGATGTCCTCGTCGTGGATGCCCGTGGCCTCCTTGAGCTCGGCCCCCGTGGCCAGAAGCTTCTCCTTGAGCCAGGTGGGCACGCCGCTGGCCCCGTGGAGGACCAGGGGCAGGGAGACCCGCTTGGCGATCTCCTCCAGGCGCTTGTGGTCAATGTAGGGCCGGCCCTTCCCCTTGTAGGCCCCGTGGCTGGTGCCGATGGCGATGGCCAGGTAGTCTATGCCCGTCTCCGCCACGAAGCGCTCGGCCTCCTCCGGGTCGGTGAGGAAGGCCTCGGCCTCGGAGACCTGGACGTTGTCCTCAATGCCCTGCAGGCGGCCCAGCTCCGCCTCCACGCTCACCCCCACGGCGTGGGCCGCCTCCACCACCTTTTTGGTCTCCCGCACGTTCTCCTCAAAGGGGTGGTGGCTGGCGTCAATCATGACGCTGGTGAAGCCCGCCCTCAGGGCCTGCATGACCATCTTGAAGTCGGCCCCGTGGTCCAGGTGGAGGACCACGGGCACGCTGACCCGGCTGGCCATGTCCTTCACCAGGTTGGCCAGGTTCTCCATCCCGGCGTACTTCCTGGCCCCGTCGGAGACCTGGATGAAGACCGGGGCCCGCATCTCCTCGGCCACCTCGAGGATGGCCTGGGTGATCTCCAGGTTGTTGGTGTTGAAGCTGGGGACGGCGTAGCCTTCCCGCCTCGCCTTGTCCAAGACCTCCTTACCGATCACCAAGGGCATAGAGCACCTCCTTGAGCTCCTTCAGGTTCTCCTTCACCGGCTTGTCGTTGAAGAGGGCGCTTCCCGCCACGGCCACGTCGGCGCCCGCCCGGTAGACCTCGGCCACCGTGGCCCTGTTCACGCCCCCGTCCACCTCAATGAGGCAGGCGGGGTTCAGGGCGTCCCGCATGGCCTTGAGCCGCCTGAGCCTCTCCGTGGACTGGGGAATGTACGTTTGCCCGCCAAACCCCGGGTTCACGCTCATGAGGAGGGCCAGGTCCAGCTCGGGCAGGAGGGCCTCAAAGGCGGAGAGAGGGGTGGCGGGATTGATGGCCAATCCCGCCTTCTTCCCCAGCTCCTTCACCTTCTGCACCGCCCGATGGGCGTGGGGCGTGGCCTCAAAGTGGACGGTGATCACATCGGCCCCCGCCCGGGCGAAGTCCTCCAGGTAGCGCTCCGGGTTGACGATCATGAGGTGAACGTCCAAAGGGAGCCTGGTCACCCGGCGCACCGCCTCCACCAGGATGGGGCCGAAGGTGAGGTTGGGGACGAAAACCCCGTCCATCACGTCCAGGTGGATCCAGTCCACCCCGGCCGCCTCCGCCTCCTCAATGGCCTCCTTGAGCCTGGCCAGATCCGCCGTGAGAATGGAGGGCGCGAACTTCATCTTATGCCCTTAGGCCACCCGCAGGTGCCCCCGCTCAATGGCCAGCTCCCGCATCTTAACCAAGTAGTAGGCGATGATGAGCTGGGTCAAGGCCAGGGGGTAGCTCTGCCCCGCCTTGTCCCAGAAGGTGCCCACCATGCTGGGGTCAAAGTGCGCCGCGTGGGGGCCCAGGTGGTCCCAGATGATCCTTTCAAAGGCCTGGGCCTTCTCCGGGGAGATGTTGCCGGTGATGTCCAGGATGTCGGCCTCCTTGCGGGTCTCCAGGCGGATCAGGGCCTCGTCCTCGTAGGCGGAGTGGAGCACCTCGGAGAGGTCCAACCGGGGCAGGGTGTGCTTCAAGGTGATGCGGACGTTCAGGGTGCCGGGGTTTTCCGGGTCGTAGCCCGGGGGGCGGTAGAAGCGGACCACGATGTCGGCGTGCTCCTTCTGGGGCCAGATGAAGGCCCGGGAGTCGGGCATGCGCCGCTCAATGTCGGCGAGGACCTCCTCGGGGGTGTAGCCCCGCTTGGCCACGTCCCGCTTCACCTTCCACTCCCGCCTCAGCTCCTCCTCAGGGTCCAGGTAGACCATGAGGTGGTACCGCCCCCGGAGGGCCGGGGAATAGAGGGTGAGGAGGCCCTCCAGGATCACCACCCGGGGGATGAGCCGCCCCCCCTCCTCCACCGCCCGAGGAGCGGGGACGTAGACGGGAGGGTCAAAGGTGCCCGTGGTGTGGTTGTAGACGGGCTTCAGGATGGGCTCCCCCTCGGAGAGGAGCCGCACGTGCTGCTCCATGATGTCCATGTAGTTGCACTCGGGGTTGAGGGGGGTGATCCCCAGCTCCTTGCGCTGCTTGCGGTCGTACTTGTGGTAGTCGTCCACGCAGATGTTGGTGGTGCGCTCCACCCCGAGAAGCCGGGCGATGCCCGAGGAGAGGGTGGTCTTCCCCGCCCCGGAGTCCCCGGCGATCCCCAGCATAAAGGGCCTATGTGGCATCCTCCTCCTCCTTTCCCTCCTTGAAAACCGAGCTTTGGTAGATGTCGTCCGCCTCTATGGTCATGAGCTCCTCCGGGGTCACGGGGCCCGCCTTCTGGTAGAGGCGGTAGGCCTGGCGGAGCTTGAAGCGGTCTACGGCGTTGCGGACGCTACGGGCGTAGGCGAAGTTGGGCAGGGCCATGCGCCTTTCCAGGTACTCCCGGAAGGCCTTTTCCGCCTCCGGGCTCAGGCGGTAGCCCTGCTTGGCCAGCATGAGGAGGCCAATCTGGAAAAGCTCGTCCAGGGTGTAGGGCGGGAACTCTATGTGGTGGGCGATGCGGGAGCGCATCCCCGGGTTCAGGGCGAAGAACTGCTCCATGCGGTCCTTGTACCCCGCCAGGATCACCACCAGGTCCTCCCGCTGGTTCTCCATGACCTGGAGGAGGATCTCTATGGCCTCCTGGCCGTAGTCCCGCTCGTTCTCCGCCCGGTAGAGGCTGTAGGCCTCGTCAATGAAGAGGACGCCCCCCATGGCCCGCTTCAGGACCTCCTTGGTCTTGGGGGCGGTGTGGCCGATGTACTGGCCCACCAGGTCGTCGCGGCTGGCCACCACCAGGTGGTCCCGGCGGATGTAGCCCAGCCTGTGCAGGATGGTGGCCATGCGCATGGCCACCGTGGTCTTGCCCGTACCGGGGGGGCCCACGAAGGCCATGTGCAGGGTGGGGCGCTCGGAGACCAGGCCCAGTTCCCGGCGGAGCCGGTCCACGGAGAGGTAAGCGGCGATCTCCCGGATGCGCCGCTTGACGGGGGCGAGGCCCACCAGCTCCTGGTCCAGGTTCTCCAGGATGGCCTCAATCTCCGGGTTCCGCAAAAGGGCGAGGCCCTGCCCCTCCACCGCCTGTCCTTCAGCGTTCCTGTCCATCAAGCCTCCCCTTGGGAAAAAGGGGGAGCCGGGAAGCCCGGCCCCCCTAAAAGCCCCTCACTCCTCCCGGTAGCGCTCCCCCTCCGGGCGCTGGGTGACGTAGGCCTCGAGGGTGTACTTGAGCCTCCGCCCGTCGCTCCAAAGGGTGCGGTGGAGGCGGAAGCCGGGCTCCTCGGCCTTGGGCCTGTGGGCGATGAAGGAGACCCGCTGGGCCTGCCACATGGGGGAGGGGTCGTAGCCGTTCACCTTGATGTAGTGGTTGGGGAAGGCCTCCCGGCACTTCCGGAACTCGTACATGGCGGGAGCCGGGTCTTCCAGGTCAAACATGGGCAGGCCCCACATGTTCCAGTAGACGTTGTAGGGGCTGGGGTCGTCGGTGTACTCAATGGAGACCGCCCAGCCGTTTTGGATGATGTAGCGGATCTGGGCCTCAATCTCCTCGTCGGTCAGGTCCGGCAGGTAGGAAAAGGTTCCTTGGGTGATGCGCATCTTCTACCTCCTCTTAGCTGCTGGGGGTGGGCAGGACATCGGGGGTGTCGGTGGGGGCGAAGTCAAAGGTGACGCTCCCCCAGGTCTCCAGCGCGGCCGCCAGGGCCTTGGAGTGCTGGGCCGCCTTCTTGAGGATCTCGGGGCCTTCCGCCAGGATGTCCCGGCCCTCGTTCCTGGCCTTGACCATGGCCTCGAGGGCCACCCGGTTGGCCGTGGCCCCCGCCTGGATGCCCATGGGGTGGCCGATGGTGCCGCCGCCGAACTGCAACACCACGTCGTCGCCGAAGAGGGAGAGCAGGAGGTGCATCTGCCCGGCGTGGATCCCGCCCGAGGCCACGGGCATGACGGCGGGCAGGTAGGCCCAGTCCTGGTCAAAGTAGATGCCCTTCACCGGATCCGCCTTCACGTACTGCTCCCGCAGGATGTCGTAGTAGCCCCGCACCAGGTTGGGGTCCCCCTCCAGCTTGCCCACGGCGGTGCCGGCGTGGATGTGGTCCACCCCCAGCATCCGCATCCACTTGGCCAGGACCCGGAAGCTGACGCCGTGGTTCTTCTGCCGGGTGAAGGTGGCGTGGCTGGCCCGGTGGAGGTGGAGGATCATGCCGTTTTTGTGGCACCAGTTGGAGACCGACTGCAAAGCGGTGTACCCCATGGTGAGGTCCACCATGACGATGATGGCCCCGATCTCCTTGGCGAACTCCAGGCGCTCGTAGACGTCCTCCATGGTGGCGGCGGTGACGTTCATGTAGTGGCCCTTGCGCTCGCCCGTCACCTGCTCCGCCTTCATCACCGCCTCCTGGGCGTAGAGGAAGCGGTCCCGCCAGCGCATGAAGGGCTGGGAGTTGATGTTCTCGTCGTCCTTGGTGAAGTCCAGGCCGCCGGCCAGGGCCTCGTAGACCACCCGGCCGTAGTTGCGCCCGGAAAGCCCCAGCTTGGGCTTCACCGTGCACCCCAGGAGGGGACGGCCGTACTTGTTCAGCATGTCCCGCTCCACGGGGATGCCGTGGGGGGCCCCCTTGAAGGTCTTCAGGTAGGCCACGGGGATGCGGAGGTCCTCGAGCCTGAGGGCCCTCAGGGCCTTGAACCCGAAGACGTTGCCGATGATGCTGGAGGTCATGTTGGCGATGGAGCCCTCCTCAAAGAGGGCCAGGTCGTAGGCGATCCAGGCGAAGTACTGCTCGGGGTTGCCGGGGACGGGCTCCACCCGAAAGGCCTTGGCCCGGTAGCGGTCCAGGTAGGTGAGGCGATCCGTCCAGACCACGGTCCAGGTGGCCGTGCTGGACTCCCCAGCCACCGCCGCCGCCGCCTCTTCAGGCTCCACCCCCGGCTGGGGGGTGACCCGGAAAAGGGCGATGGTGTCGGTGTCCTTGGGCTCGTAGTCGGGATCGTAGTAGCCCATCACCTTGTACTCCACCACCCCACCCTTCTTGTAGATGGCCTTTTTGTCCGTCATACCGCCTCCTTTCAGTAGGCCACGGGGCTGATGCCCCGAAGCTTCTCAAGCCGGTGCCAGGCCTCCACCTTGCGCAGGGTCCGGGTGGCGCCCCGGATCACCAGGCTTTCCGTCCAGGCCTGGCCTTCCTTGTACCGCACGCCCCGCAGGAAGGGGCCATCGGTGATGCCGGTGGCGGCGAAGTGGGTGTCCTCCGCCCGGCAGAGCTCCTCCAGGGTGTAGATCCGGTCCAGGTCAAAGCCGGCGTGGACCAGGCGCCACCGCTCCTCCTCGCTCTGGGGGTCCAGGCGCATCTGCATCCCGCCCCCCAGGGCCTTCACCGCCACGGCGGCGATCACCCCCTCCGGGGTGCCGCCGGTGCCCATGAGGACGTCCACCCCCGTTTCCGGGAGGACGGCGGCCAGGGCCCCGGCCACGTCCCCGTCGGTCTGGAGGGTGATGCGGGCCCCGCTGTAGCGGATCTCCTCTATGAGCCGGGCGTGCCTGGGCTTGTCCAGGACGAAGACCGTGACCTCCCGCACCTCCTTTTTGAGGGCTTTGGCGATCTCCTTGAGGTTGTCGGCCACGGAGGCCTTCAGGTCTATGGCCTCCCGGGCCTCGGGCCCCACCACCAGCTTGGCGGCGTAGAAGGCGGGCCCCGGGTTGAAGAGGGCGCCTTCGGGGGCGGCGGCGATGACGCTGATGGCCCCAGGCCGCCCCAAGGCGAGCAGCCTGGTCCCCTCCACCGGGTCCACCGCCAGGTCCCACAAGGGGCCATCCCCCTGGCCCAGGACCTCCCCGTTGTAGAGCATGGGGGCCTGGTCCTTCTCCCCCTCCCCGATCACCACCCGGCCCCGGAAGTCCAGGGAGTTGAGGAGGAGGCGCATGGCCTCCACGGCCGCCCGGTCCCCTCCCTCCTTGTCTCCCCGGCCCACGAAGCGGGCGGAGGCCAAGGCGGCGGCCTCGGTGGCCCGCATCAGGTCCAGGCCCAGGTTGCGCGTGGGCATAGCCATGCGCTTACCTTAGGCGGGGGGTTTTATTATTGCAATCATATGAGTCGCCCCGTAGCATAAGTCTATGCTTACATCTAAAAACGCTAAGCTGCCCAACCCCGCGGCCTTAAGGGTGTTCGTCACCGTGGTGGAAGAAGGAGGCGTGGGCCGGGCCGCTTTGGCCCTGGGCATCACCCAGCCGGCGGTGAGCCAGTACCTGCGGGCCCTCGAGGAGCACGTGGGCCACCCCCTCTTTGAGCGCCAGGGGCGGCACCTGGTCCTCTCCAAGGTGGGGGCGGCCCTCCTCCCCGAGGCCCGGCGGGTGGTCCAGGCCCTGGAGGGGTTCCAGCGGGTCTCCCAGGCCATGGGCCGGGTGGAGATGGGGGAGGTCTCCTTCGGGGCCTCCACCACCATGGCCACCTACGTGGTGCCGGGCTACCTGAAGGACTTCCACGACCGGCACCCCGGGGTCCGGGTCCACGTGGAAAGCGGCTCCTCGGAGAGGCTGGCGGAGAGGCTCAGGCTGGGGGAGCTGGAGTTCGCCATTCTGGAGGGCGTGGAGCACTGGGAAGGGTACGAGCGCCACCTCTTCTACGAGGACGAGCTGGTCCTCATCGTCCCTCCGGAGCACCCCTGGGCGGAGCGGGAGACCATTCCCCCGGACTGGCTGGCCAAGGAGACCCTGGTGGTGCGCAAGCCGGGCTCCATGACCTGGCGGGTGCTGGAGCGGGCCTTTGAGCAGGTGGGCCTGGAGCTGAACCCCACCTTTTACACCGACAACAACGAGGTCACCAAGCGCCTGGTCATGGCGGGAGCCGGGGTGGGCATCGTGAGCCGGGTGGTGGTCCAGCCCAACCTCAAGGTGGGCAACCTGCGGGCCCTGAGGCTGGAGGAGCCCGTGGGGGAGCTGAGGCGGGTCTTCTGGCTGGTCCACCCGAGAAGCGTGGCCAACCCGGCGGCCCAGGCCCTCATCGCCCTCATGGGCTCCTGACCAGGCGGATGGCCAGGGCGAAGGCCACCACCAAAAGGGCGAGAAGCCCCAGCTCCGCCAAAACCGCCAAAAAGGCCGGGTCCGCCAGGTCAAACTTCTCCACGGCCTCGGCGGTGAGGACCAAGACCCGGCGCACGGCGGCGATGATGCCGATGACCAGGAAAGGGGTGGCCTCGAGGCTCCCCTCCCGGGCGAAGCGCACCAGGGTGTAGAGGATCTCCGCCAGCATCAGGGCCAGGAGGACCCGGTCCAAAAGGGTGAGGGCCACCTCGTGGTAAGTACCCCACCGCGGCCTTTGCCGCGGTGGGGGCCCCAGAAAAGCCCTTCCGCAGCCCCGGCTTGGGCACCCTATGTTGCAAAACCAACGTGCGGGCGCTTAGCGCCCCTTAAGGAGGTTCTCCCCTCCCTCCACCAAAGTGGTAACGAGGAGGAGGGCCGCCCCGGCGGCGATGAGGAAGCCGGCGAAGAGGTAGATGGTGGTTTCCGCGGCCTGGAGGATGCGGTAGGCGTCCCGCTTCACCCCTTTAGTCTACGTCGTTGAGGTAGTCCATCTCCCCGTGCTCCTCCAAAAAGCGCTTCATCTCGTAAGGGGAGCGGACCTCCTCGAGGGTGGCCTTGGGGCCTTCCATCCAGTGGGGCAGGGCCTCCGGGGGCGGGGCCTGGAAGCCGTAGAAGTAGTAGAGGGCGTAGTAGCCCCGCTCGTCCTTGAGGACCACCGCATCCCCGTACCCGTCCTCCAGCACCTTCACCGCCTGGGCCTTGGCCTTGGCATAGGGCATCTCGTCGTACTCCATGGGCACCTCCTCACTTGGACTCGTTGATGAAGAGGGTGTAGCCGTTTTGCTCCAGCCACCCGGCCTGGTCGTAGGGGTCGCGGAAGCCTTCCGGGGCGGGCCTGGGGCCTTCCACCCAGTCCGGGGTCTCCTCCGGGTGGGGGGCCTTGAGGCCGTAGAGGCGGAAGAAGTAGTAAAGGGCGTAAAACCCTCCCGGCCCCTCCAGGACCAAGGCCTCCCCTATCCCGTCCACCAGGACCTTCACCGCCTTCTTCTCCGCCTCCTCGTAGGTCATCTCCCGCATGGGGGCACCTCCAAAAGGACCTGGTAGTCGGTGGTGATGCGGTCTTGGGCCATGGGGCGGAAGACGCGGTTGGCGAACTCTACGTGAAGGGGATGGTCCCGGTAGGCTTCCACCACCTCGGGGCCGGAGAAGAGGACGGAGATGAAGTAGCGGTAGCGGGCCCCTGGAAAGAGGGCCTCCCCAAAGCGCAGGCCCACCACCCCCGGGATCCCCAGGAGGACCTCCCGGGCCTCCTCGGCCATACGCAAGACCTCTTCCCTGGTAGCCTCGGCGTTAAAGACGATCAGGTGCTCCACCATCTTCGCACCTCCTCCAAATAGCCCAGGTCGGCCACCACCGCCTCCCCCTCCCTGGGCCCCTTCAAGGCCAGCCCGGGGCTCCCCGGGTCCCCCAGGTGGGTGAGGACGGCCTTGGCCAGGGAAAAAGCCTCGTGGGCGGTGTAGAAGCCGGGGGTGACCAAAACCGGGACCCCAGCGCCCCGGGCCGCCTGGAGGCCGTTTTCCGAGTCCTCCAGGGCCAGGGCCTCCTCCGGGGCCAAGCCCAGGGCCTCCAGGGCCAGGAGGTAGATGCTGGGGTCTGGCTTTTTGCGGGGCACCGCATCCCCCGCCAGGACCAGGTCAAAAACCCCCTCTAGCCCTGCCCGCCGCAAAAGGGCCTGGGCGTTTTCCGGACTGGTGGTGGTGGCCAGAACCTGGTGAAGCCCGGCCTCCTTGGCCTCCGAGAGGAGCCGCCTCACCCCGGGCCTAAGCTCCACCCCCTCCTCTAGAAGGGCCTGGTAAAGGGCGTTCTTCCTTCGGTGGAGCTGGGCGATGGCCTCGGGGGAGAGGGCGGGGCAGTCTGGACAAGTTTCCAGGTAGTGGGCGATGCGCTCCCGGCCGCCAGTGACCTTTAGAAGCGCCCGGTAAAGCTCCCGGTCCCAGGAGAAGGGAAGGCCCGCCTCGGCGAAGGCCAGGTTGAAGGCCTGGCGGTGGAGCTCCTCCGTCTCCGCCAGGGTCCCGTCCAGGTCCCAGATCAAGGCCTTCAGCCCCACCATAGCCGCATCCTGGCCATGGAAAGCCCCTTCAGGGCCTCCTTCACCGCCGCCATCGTTTCCAGATACGTCCCCTGGGCCTCCTTCAGGACCCGGGCGGCCTCGAGGGCCAGGTCGGCGTAGAGGTTGATCTTGCGGATGCCCCGGGCGACCAGGGCCCGGTACTCTTCCGGGCTCAGGCCCGAGGCCCCGTGGAGGACCAGGGGAACGGGAAGGGCGCCTAGGGTCTCCAGAAGGGGGAGGTTCAGGCGGATGGGCCCTTTGTAAAGGCCATGCCGGGTGCCCACGCTGACCGCCAGGGCATCCACCCCGGTTTCCTCAAGGAAGCGCCGGGCCTCCTCGGGGTCCGTGTAGAGGGCCTCCTCCCGGTCTTCCTCGGGGCCGTAGTGGCCCGGCACCACCCCCACCTCCCCCTCCACCCCGGCCCCATAGGCCCGGGCCACCGCCACCACCAGCCGGGTGAGGCGGATGTTCTCCTCCAGGGGCAGGTGGCTCCCGTCCAGCATCACCCCGGTGAAGCCCAGGCGTAAGGCCTCCACCACCTCCTCCAGGGTGTGGCCATGGTCCAGGTGCAGGGCCACCGGCACCCGGGCGGCCTCGGCCAGGTAGCGGAGGCCCGGGGCCAGGGCCTTAAGGGGCGGCCCTCCCAGGTGCGGGGCCACGCTGAGGATCACCGGCAGGCCCAGGGCCTCGGCCCCCTCTAAGACCGCCTCAGCCCACTCCAGCCCCACCACGTCAAAGGCCCCCACGGCTCGGCCCTTTTCCGGCAACACCTCCCTCAAGGACCTAAGCATCAGCCCCTCCCGAAGACCATCCCCTCGCCCCGGAAGCCCTGGAAGCGGGGCACCACCTCGTGGACATCCACCTGGGCAGAGACCTCCACGTCCGCCAAAAGGCCCACCTCCTTAAGGGCCCTGGCCGCCTCGGAGGCCAGGAGGACCTCCCTGGGAGGGTTTTCCGCCAGGAAGAGGGCCAGGTGGGCCATGTCCCCCTGGGGGGCGAAGCCCTGGGCCAGCAGGCCCCGGGCGATGACCCCGGCGGCGTAGAGGTCGTCCAAAGCGACTTGGCCCTCCTTCCCGGCGCAGACCAAGGCCACCTCCTCCCCCAGGGCCGCGGCCAGCCGGGCGGTGGCGGTGGCGTTCTGCAGGCTTCCCAGAAGGAGGTGGGCCGCCCCCCTGGCGGCGTGGGCCGCCTTGGTGCCGTTGGTGGTGGCCATGACCACCACCCGGCCCGCCACGCCCTTGGCCTCCCGGGGGGAGTTGCCCAGGTCAAACCCCGGGGGCCTGAGCCCCCCCACCTCCCCCGCCAGGACCTCCCCCGGGGCCCGGAGGAGGCGGGCGGCCTCGAGGGAAGGGGCCAGGACCAGGGCCCTGGCCCCCTCCTTCAGGTAGACCCCCGCCGTGGTGGTGGCCCGGATCACGTCCACCACCACGGCCACCTCCCGGTAGGTCCCGGGCCGGGGCAGGGGGTCCACCCGAAACCTCATAGCAGGCTCTCCAAAGCCTCCGCCACCCTCTCCGGGGTGAAGCCCAGCCGCTCGTAGACCTCGGGGTAGGGGGCGCTGGCCCCGAAGCGGTCCAGGCCCACCACCTTGTGGGCGTAGCGCTCCCAGCCCAGGCTGGCCCCGGCCTCCACGGCCACCGTGGGCAGGCCCGGGGGAAGGACCTCCTTGCGGTAGGCCTCGGGCTGGGCGGCGAAGAGCTCCAAGGAGGGCAGGCTCACCACCCGGACCCGCCTCCCCTTTTCCTGGAGGAGGGCTTTGGCCTTCAGGGCCAGGTGGACCTCGCTCCCCGTGGCCACGATCACCCCTTCGGGCTCCTCCGCGTCTTCCAGGACGTACCCGCCCTTAAGAAGCCCCTTGGCCTTCTCCGGGGGGAGGAGGGGCACGGCCTGCCGGGTGAGGATGAGGGCCGTGGGGCCCTCCTTGCGCCTCAGGGCCACCTGCCAGGCGTAGAAGGTCTCGTAGGCGTCGGCGGGCCGGATGACCCAGAGGTTGGGCATGGCCCGAAGGCTCATGAGGTGCTCCACGGGCTGGTGGGTGGGGCCGTCCTCCCCCAGGGCGATGGAGTCGTGGGTGAAGACGAAGACCGTGGGCGTGCCCATAAGGGCCGCCAAGCGGACGGCGGGGCGCATGTAGTCGGAGAAGACCAAGAAGGTGCCCCCGTAGGCCCGGTACCCCCCGTGGAGGTTCAGGCCGTTCAGGATGGCCCCCATGGCGTGCTCCCGCACGCCGAAGTGAAGGTAGCGCCCCAGGGGGTTTTCCCGGGAGAAGTCCGCCATCCCCTGGGCCTGGGTGTTGTTGGAGGGGGTGAGGTCGGCGCTTCCCCCCAAGAGCTCGGGCATTTTGGGGGCGATGGCGTCCAGGGCCTTGCCGCTGGCGGCCCGGGTGGCGATGGGCTTGTCAAAGGCCGGGGGCTCCTCGGGGAGGGAGGGGAGCTCCCCTTTGAGGCGGCGGGAAAGCTCCTCGTAGAGGTCGGGGAAGGCCTTGGCGTAGGCCTCCATGGCCCTTTCCCAGGCCTCCTGAAGGGCCTTTCCCCTCTTTCGCATGTCCATGTGGCGGTAGACCTCCTCCGGGACCTCAAAGGGGGGGTAGGGCCAGCCCAGGTTTTTCCGGGTGGCCTCCACCGCCTCCGGCCCCAGGGGCTCCCCGTGGGCCTTGTGGGAGTCCTGCTTGGGGGAGCCGTAGCCGATGTGGCTCCGGACGGCGATGAGGCTGGGCCGCTCGTCCAGCTTTGCCAGCTTGATGGCGTGGCGGAGGGCCTCGAGGTCGTTGGCGTCCTCCACCCTCAGGGTGTGCCAGCCGTAGGCCCGGTAGCGGGCCAGGACGTCCTCGGTGAAGGCCAGGTCGGTGGGGCCGTCAATGGAGATGCGGTTGTCGTCCCAGAAGACGATGAGCTTGGAAAGCCCCCAGGTCCCGGCCAGGGAGCTGGCCTCTCCCGAGACCCCCTCCATCAGGTCTCCGTCCGAGGCCAGGACGTAGGTGTAGTGGTCCACCACCACGTGGCCGGGGCGGTTGAACTCGGCGGCCAGCTTCCTTTCCGCCAGGGCCATCCCCACGGCGGTGGCGATCCCCTGCCCCAAAGGCCCCGTGGTCACCTCCACCCCCGGGGTGTGGCCGTACTCGGGGTGGCCCGGGGTCTTGGAACCCCACTGGCGGAAGCGCTTGAGCTCCTCCAGGGGAAGGTCGTAGCCCGTGAGGTGGAGGACGGCGTAAAGGAGCATGGAGCCGTGCCCAGCGGAGAGGACGAAGCGGTCCCGGTTGGGCCAGGCGGGGTCCAGGGGGTTGTGGCGCAGGACCTCCCGGTAGAGGAGGTAGGCCAGGGGGGCCATGGCCATGGGCATGCCCGGGTGGCCGCTCTTGGCCTTTTCCACGGCGTCTATGGCCAGGAAGCGGATGGCGTTCACCGAAAGGGTGGCGAGGTCTTTGGTCTCGGTCATCGTTCCCTCCAGGCTACGAAGGTGTGAGGCCGGGCACAAGGCGGCCTCCCCGGGGCAAACATAAAGCCCCTCTTATGAAAGAGGGCCCTGCCCCGGAGAAAGACTATACGCCTTGCCCAAAGGCGCGCGGGGTGGTAGAATCCCCTAGGTGTGGGCGCCCGTAGCTCAGCAGGATAGAGCGGGGGCTTCCTAAGCCCTAGGTCGGGGGTTCGAATCCCTCCGGGCGCACCAGGCAGGAAACGCTCCGCCCAGGAAAGCCTGGGCGGAGGTCTTTTTGGGTTGGCTTACTCCCCCACCTCGAGGCCGAAGACCATATAGGGGTGGAACCGGCAGTAGATGGCGTAGGTCCCGGGCTCGGTGAAGGTGCGGCGGAACTCAGCTCCCGGGGCCAGCACGCCGCTGTCAAAGCGGCCCTGGTTGTCGGTCACGGTGTGGGGGGCCTGGCCTTGGTTCACGAAGACCAGGGTAGTCCCCGGGGCAACCTTCAGGGCCTTAGGCTGGAACTCAAAGTCCACGAGGCTTACCCGCACCTCGGCCCCCCCGGGCGCCTTTGGGGCGGTGAGGGGCATGGGGGCGCAGGCGGTAAGGAGGAGGAGAAGGGCGCCACTCCTCACAGGAACACCACATCCCCCATCAAAGCCGGGCCAAAGACCGAAAGGAAGCTCAAGGTCCCCTGGAACTGGTGGATGGCCCCGGCCGGAACCAGGACGAGGCTCCCCGGGCCCACCCTCTCCCGCTTGAGCTCCACCTGGACCGTTCCCTCGCCCTCCAGCACGTAGATGGCCTCGTCCCGGGCACGGTGGTAGTGCCAAGGCTGCCCGGTGCGGGTGGCCACCGCCACCACCGTGCCCAGGGGATGGTTGGCCAGGCCTTGGGCGGCGAAGGGGCGGTCCTGGGGCACCGCGGGGGGCTTGGGTGTGAGGAGGAGGGGAACCCCCTCCTGGGGCCCGGGGCCCCGGTCCACGAAGACCACGTCCCCCATGAGCCTGGGGCTGAAGCGGGAGAGAAGGTCCAGCTCCCCGAGGAAGGCGTGGGCGGTCATAGGGGGGATGAGGACCACCTGGCCGGGGGCAAGGGGGACCTCCTTGTCCCCGGCCACGAACCGCCCCTCTCCCCGCAGGACCAAGGCCACCTCCAGCCGCTCCCGATGGTAGTGGAGGGGCTGCTCCTTGACAGTGCGGATGAGGACGGAGGTGCCCAAGGGGGTCTCCCCCACCCCCTGGGCGACGAAGGGCCGACCGGGGGGCACGGCCACCCCGGCGAAGTCCCCAGGGTAGCGGCGGAAGATCCCTTCCCCCGTGGCCTGAACCAGGGCCAAGGCCCGGCCCGCCAAGGCCGAAAGCGCTACAGTCCCTACGACCTGCAAAAACACCCTACGTTCCACCATCTCACCTCCACTAGGGAATACCCCGCGAGGGCGGCCCTTGGATCTCTGGGCTTCCTAAAGGGTCATCCTGGCCCCTCAAATCCGTGTCCGGCCCACGGAGGGTGTGGTTGGGGCGGGACTTCCCCCAGGGGGTTCCACCGAGACCCCCACCAGGCTCTCCTCGGGCAGGGGACCCACCTCCAAGAGGGGCGTGGGGGAGAGGCCAAGGCTTTTGCGCTGCCCATCCAGGATGAGCCAGGCCTGGTAGACCCGGCCCGGGGGCGGCGGGGACTTTAGGAGGAGCAGAACCTCACCTTGGGCGGTGCGCAAGGCCCAGCCTGTCTGCCGCCCCCCCGGGTCCAAAAGGGGCATGAGCCGGGCACCGGGCTCGGCAGCCAGATCAAAAAACCGCCTTCGGGCAGAGATCCCTGCCCACCACCGTAGCCCCCCCAGGCCACCGAGGAAAAGCGCGCCCACAAAACCCAGGGAAAGGCCCAGCGCCAAGACCCGTCTACGTTCCCAGAGGGGCCGGGTGCGGAGGCGCTCCCGGAGTTCCCCTTCCCAGGAAGCGGGCACGGGCACCTCGGGGACCAGAGCGCTCAAGGCCTCGAGGTGGGCCTGGTAAGCGGCGCGGCAGGAGGGGCAGGACCGAAGATGGGCCATGAGACCCCTCCTCTCCCCCTCGGGCAGGAGGTCCAGGGCCAGGCGCACCAGATCGTCCGGGTCAGGGTGGGTCATTTCAGCTTTCCCTCCAGCTTGGCCAAGGCGCGGCGCAGACGGCTTTTCACCGTGCCCAAGGGCCAGCCCAAGAGCAGGGCCAGCTCGCTGTGGGTGTAGCCCTGGAAGTAGGCGAGCTCCAAAAGCCTCCGCTCCTCAGGCTCCAGGGCCTCCAAGGCTTTGGCCACCCAAAGCCGCTCCAGATGGTCCTCCCCACCCAAAGGCTCCCAAGCTCCGTCCTCTTCCCACAGGAAGGTCTCCGAAGCCCTTAGGCGCTTCAGCGCCAGCCTGTGGGCGATGGTAAGGATCCACGTGGCGGGCCGCCCCAGGGCGGGGTCAAAGCGCTCCGCCTTGTTCCAGATGCGCAGGAAGGTCTCCTGCACCACATCTTTGGCCTCATGCCCGTCTTGGAGGATTCGCCGGGCGAGTCCATGGACCCGAGGAGCGTAGCGGCGGTAGAGGTGCAGAAGGGCTTCCTCGTCCCTCCAGGCCACCCGGCGGAGGAGGTGGATGTCCTCTTCGTCCTCGCCCATACCGCAAGGTACTACCCCAAAACCCCTGGGCCTAGATCCCTAAGTGCCCGCACTTTGGTTTCGCAACATGAGGTGCCCGAGTCGGGGCTGTGGAGGGGCTTTTCTGGGGCCCCCACCGCGGCTTTTGCCGCGGTGGGGTACTTAAGCCCGGGGCGCCCCTAAAAGGACCGGGCCGGGCGGCGGGGGCGGGAGGCGGTCTCCAAAACCCTCTCCACCCGCTTGGCCCGCTCCAGCTTGAGGCCCTGGACCTCGGCCGCCTTGGCCAGGTCCTGGGGGCGGAGGTCCAGGTAGAAGCCTTCCTCGGCCTCGGCGATCTTGCCCACCTCGAGGCCCCGCTCCTTCAAAAGGGCCACCAGCCGGGGCAGGGTGAGCCTCGCCCCCGTGGCCTTCAGGGTGATCCAGCCCTCCTCCCCCGTGAGGAGGCTCCTCTCCTTGGGGGCCCCGCCCAGGATGAGGGCCATGAGGGCGGCCACCACCTCCACCCGACCCTCGGCGAAGAGGCGGCCGGCGAAGTCCAGGTAGAGCTTGTAGTCCTTCTCCGGAACCCGGGCCAGGCGGGCCAGGAGGTGCTGCCACTTGGCCTCGAGGACCTCCTCGGGCGTGGGGGGGTTGACCCGCTTGAAGGGGCGGCCCACAGCCCGCTCCAGCTCGGCCAGTTCCCGCTTCTCCCGGGGGCCGTAGAGGATGACCACCTCCCCGCCCCGGCCCGCCCGCCCCGTGCGCCCGGAGCGGTGCTGGTAGGTCTCGGGCTTGTCGGGAAGCCGGTAGTGGACCACCAGGTCCACCTCGGGGATGTCCAGGCCCCTGGCGGCCACGTCCGTGGCCACCAGCACCTTGACCTCCCCCTCCCGAAACGCCCACATGACCCGCTCCCGGTCCGCCTGGGAAAGGTCCCCGTGGATGGCCCGGGCGGCGTGCCCCAGCCGGAGGAGGCCCGCGGCCACCTCCTCGGTCTCGGCCTTGGTCTTGGTGAAGACGATGGCCCGCTTGGGGGCCTTCACGTAAAGGAGGTCGGAGAGGAGGGCGAGGCGGTCCGTGGGGGCCAGGATGGCCTCCTCCCGGTAGGTGACCCCCTCCTCCTTCACCACGTTGATGACCACCGGGCTTTTCATGTAGCGCTCGGCCAGGCGCCTGGCCCAGGTGGGCAGGGTGGCGGAGAAGAGGAGGGTCTGGCGGGAAGGGGGCGTGGCGGCGAGGATGGCCTCCACCTCCTCCTCAAAGCCCATGGAGAGCATCTCGTCCGCCTCGTCCAAAACGGCGATCTCCACCTCCGAGAGGTCCAAGACCCCTTGGCGCAGGTAGTCCAGGGCCCGGCCCGGGGTGGCCACCACCACGTCGGCCCCCTTCTGGAGCTCCTCCTTTTGCTTGCCGTAGCCCGTGCCCCCGTAGACGGGGACCACCTTCAGGTGCGGGGCCACGGCGGCCACCTCCGAGGCCACCTGGAGGGCCAGCTCGCGGGTGGGCGTGAGGACCAGGGCCCTGGGCTTCCGCCCCCTTTGCCGGCTCGCCTCCAACCTTTGCGCGATGGGCAGGGCGAAGGCCAGGGTCTTGCCGGTGCCCGTGCGGGCCTGGCCGATGAGGTCCTTGCCCTCGAGGGCCAGGGGCAAAGCCGCCGCCTGGATGGGGGTGGGCGCGGTGATGCCCCGCCTGTAGAGGGCCTCCTTGATCTCGTCCTTCAGGGGAAAGTCTTTGAACTCCACTTCTTTGTCCTTTCCGGGCCCACCTGCGCCCGAAAAGGGAGGTGACGCCCGTAAACCCGCCCAGTCTAGTGAGCTAGGGCACAAAAGTCAAGGGGATGACCTCCACCTCCTCCCCCTCCCGGGCGTCCTGGTCCGGGGGAAGGACCACCAGGGCGTTGCCGAAGGCCATGGAGCGGAGGACCCCGCTACTCTGGTTCCCGGTGGTGCGCACGCTGGGCCCCTGGGCCAAGGAGAGGACGCCCCGGCGGAAGACCTTTTTACCCTTGGCCCCCTTGAAGGGGGTCTCGGCCCTGGCCTTGAGGGTGCCGTAAGGGGGCTCGGTCCGCTTTAGGAGGCGGAAGAGGAAGGGCCTGCCGTAGAGGAAGAAGGTCACCATGCTGGACACCGGGTTTCCGGGAAGGCCCAGGACGGGAAGCCCCCCAAGCCGGGCGAAGAGCAACGGCCCCCCGGGCTGCTGGCGCACCTTCCAGAAGACCACCTCCCCCTTCTCCTCCAGGACCTTCCGCACCACGTCGTACTCCCCCATGGAGACCCCGCCCGAGGTGAGGAGGAGGTCCAGGTGGCCCGCCTCCTCCAGCTTGGCCATCACCGCCTCGGGGCTGTCGGGGACCTTGCCCAGGAGGACGGGCTCCCCGCCGGCCTCGAGGACCAGCCCCAAGAGGCTATAGGCGTTGGAGTTGTAGACCCCCCCGTAGGGCAGGGGCTCCCCGGGCTCCACCACCTCGTCCCCGGTGGAGAGGATGCCCACCCTAGGCCGCCGGTAGACCCGGACCCGGGGGTGGCCCATGGCCGCCGCCAGGCCCAGCCGCCCGGGGGTGAGGAGGTCCCCCCGCCTCAGGTAGACCTCACCCCGCCTAAGGTCGTCCCCCTTGGGCCGGATGTCCTTGGGGGAAGCCGGGGCCAGGAGGAGGACGTACGCCCCCTCCCGCCGGGTGTCCTCCACCCGGATGACGGCGTCCGCCCCCCGGGGAATGGGGGCCCCGGTGTAGACGGCCACCGCCTCCCCCTGCCCCACCTCCCCCAAGAAGGGCTTACCCGCCGGGGCCTCCCCGATCACCCTGAGGCGCACCGGGCGCTCGGGGGAGGCCCAAAGGGTGTCCGCCTCCCGGCAGGCGTAGCCGTCTATGGCGGTGTCGTCCTGGTCGGGGTGGTCCACCAAAGAGGCCAGGTCCTCGGCCAGGACCCGGCCGTAGGCCTCCCCTAGGGGAAGCTCCTCCACACCAAGCTCCCCCCTGGCCCCTTCCAGGACCAGGCTCAGGGCTTCCTCCACGGAAAGGTCTCGCCTCACGGCCTCAGTTTAGGGGAACACGGGCCAGGTCCAGGGCCCCCGCGCCCACCGCCTCCTTGGGGAAGGGGAGGGGCCTGGCCGCCTCCTGGAGGAGACGGGCGTAGGCCTCGGGGGAAAGATCGGGCCGGGCCTCGAGGAGGAGGGCCAAGGCCCCTGCCGCCAGAGGGGCGGCGAAGGAGGTGCCGCGGCAGGAGGCCATCCCGCCCCCAGGCGCGGGGCAGGGGAGCCCCTCCCCGGGGGCGGCCAGGTCCACATACCCCCCCCAGGTGCTGAAGGGAGCCGGGGCCTCAAGACCCTCGTCCAGGGCCCCCACCGCGAGGAGTCCCGGTAGGTCCCAGGCCGCCGGATAGTGGGCGGGCCCCTCCTTGCCCTGGTTCCCCGCGGCCGCCACCACCGAAACCCCCTCGGAGAGGGCTTGGCGCAGGATGGCCTCCAGGGCCTCCACCGGGGTGTCCCCGCCGAGGCTCAGGTTGAGGACCAGGGGCCTTGGACCCCGCTCCAGGGCGTAGCAGACCCCCTGCACCACCCGGCTCGCCCGGCAGACCCCCCTGGCGTCGCAGACCCGCACGGGCAGGACCCGCGCCTCCGGGGCCACGGCCAGGACCAGGCCCGCCACCCCGGTGCCGTGGCCCCCAGGAAAAGCGTCCTCAGGAAGCGCGTCCCCGTCCACCAGGTCGGCCCCCGGGAGGCGCCTTCCCTCCAAGAAGGGGTGCTCCCCCACCCCCGTGTCCAGAACGGCCACCGCCACACCCCGCCCCCGGAAGCCCCGCTCCCAGAGGGCCTTGGCCCCAAGGGCCTGGGCCGGGTCCAGGGCGTCCAGGGACCAGAGGCTCTCCGGGTCGGCCCGGTAGGCGGCGTCCTGGGCGGCAAGGCGCTCCAGGGCTAGGCCCAGGGGGAGCCCCCCCACGCTCACCCGGTAGAGCCTTCCCCCGCAAGGGCCGAGGTCCCGCGCCTCCAGGACCCCGAAGCCCTCGGGCAGGCGTAGGGAGGCCCCCTTGGGCAGGAAGAGGAGGGCCTCGTCCCGCACCACTTGGCCCAAGACGCCCAGGACCGCCTCCACCGCCGAGCTGCCCTCGGCCCGCACCCTCCTCGGCCCCCCGGGCACCTCGGGGACCAGGAACCGCACCTCCCCCGGCCTGCGGGCTACCACGCGAGCCTCCACCCCCTCCACGCTCACCCGGACCCGCCCGGGGTCCAGGGCGCCGATCCCGAGGCGCACCTCCTCCCCCACCAGGGCCCGGCGGGGGAAGAGGGCGCCCGCAGGAAGGGGCTTCTCGGGAGGCGGGGGCTGGAGGAGGCCGAAGAGGAGAAGGCCCAGGAGGACGAGCCCCGCGAGCCCCGCCAAGGGGCTTGGGGGCGGGGGCATGGTCCCGGGAGGCCTTTCGGTCATGGGGCCATTTTAGCCCGGAGCGGGCGGCGCGGAAAACCGCTTCTCGTAGCGGGCGGCCAGGGCCTCGTGCCCGGCCTCCCTCAGGAGGGCGATGGCCTCCTCCAGGAAGGCCCGCTCCCCCCGGAGCTCGGCCAGGTTGGCCAGGATGGCGGCGGTGAGGAGGACCTCCCCCGCCTCCCGGGCCAGGAACAGGGCCTTGCGGTAGGCGGACTCGGCCTTCTCCCGCTCGCCCTTCCGGTGGTAGAGCGCCCCCAGGTTGTTCCAGGCCCGGCCCAGGACCTCGAGGCTCCCCCCTTCCTCGGCCAGGTCCATGGCCTGGTGGTAAAGGTCCTCGGCCGCCTCCCCCTCCCCCCTCCGCTCCCGGTAGACCCCCAGGTTGAGGAGGATCCGGGCCCGGGCCAGGGGGCCTTGGGCGGCCTCCAGGGCCTGCTGGAAGGCCTCCTCCACCTCTTCGGGAGGTGAGCCGCCTTCCGCCAGGGCGAGGGCGCGGTTCCCCAAAGCCCCCGCGTGCCGCTCCTCCTCTCCCAGGGCCAAAAAGCGCACCGCCGCCCGGGCGAAGGCCTCCGCCGCCTCCAGAAAGCACCCCTCTCCCAGGAGGAGGTGGCCCCGCAGGTTCAGGGCTTCCCCCGAGGCCTCCCCCGCCCTCTCCAGAAGGGCCCAGGCCTCGGCCTTGCGGCCCAGGCGGAAGAGAAGCACCGCCTTGAGGAGGGCCGCCTCCCCCTCCTCCGGGAGGCCCTCCAGGAGGGCGAGGGCCTCGCGGAAGCGGCCCAGGCGCTCCAGGGCCCGCACCTTGAGGAGCCGGACCGCGGGGGCCTCCGGCCCTTCCTCCAGGAGCTCCAGGGCCTTCTTGGGGTTGTGGGAAAGCAGGGGCCTGGCCTCGGCCAGAACGGCCTCCGTGGCCCGGTCCAGGTCCTTCCCCCCGAGGAGGGGCCGGGCCAGGCGGTAGAAGGCGGCGGCCTCGGCAAGGGGCTTCCTGCGGGCGAGCTCCAGGGCCACCTCCCGGGCCTCGAGGCCCAGGGGGGGGCGGAGGAGGGGCCTGCCCTTGGCGTCCACCAGGCCGGAAGCCCGGAGGAGGGCCAGGGCTTCGGCGTCTTCGCACTCCCCGGAGAGGAGGAGGCGGAAGAAGGCCTTGCGCGCCCCCTCCGGCAGGAGGGCCTTGGGAAGGGCGGGGGTCCGCAAGGGACCGGGCAGGCCGGGAAGCCCCCTCGCCCGCTCCAAAAGCCCCTCGGCCTCCTCCAGAAAACCCAGGGCGGCGAGGCCCAAGGCGGCGCGCACGAGCCCGCGGGCCACCCTCCTCGCCACCTCCTCCCGCTTGCGCCAGACCCACTCCTCCAGCTCCTCCGGCAACTGGAGGTAGATCTTCTCCAGAAAAGCCCCGGCGTAGAGGCCTAGGGCCTCCTCGTAGTCCCCTTCCCTTAGGGCCCGGTGGAGGAGGGGGAGGTCCAGCTCCACCCGCGCCTCCACGTACCCCCCCTCCTCCGCCACCACGCCCAGGGGCCTGAGCTGGGCCAGGGCCACGGCAAGGCTATTCAGGGGGTCCCGGGCCCGGGGCCAGAAGAGCTCCGCCAGGTGCCGCCTCGGCCTCCTCCCCTCCACCGCCAGGTAGGCGAGGAGGAGGAGGGGCTTCTTGCGGGCGAAGCCCGCCCCCACAAGCTCGGGGCCCCCCAGGGTGCGGAGGAACATGCCCCCATCTTAGCCCAGGTAAGGGCATCCTCCCCTGGGGCGTTCATGCCGCGTTCATGGGGCGTTTGGCCCCTTGGGGCTATGAAAGAGGCCGGGAGGTGAACCCATGAGAAGGATGGCCCTTGGCACAGGACTCGCCCTCCTCCTCGCCGCCTGCGGGGGCCCAAGCGGTACCCAGGTCCAGGTGAGCCTGGTGGACGGGCTGGACAACCCCATCTACGCCACCGCCGCCGCCTACCGGGTAGGCAGTGGCCCCTTCCAGGCCCTGAGCCCCACGGGCCCCGGGCAGTACCGCTTCACCGTTCCGAGCGGGGAGAACCGGTACACGGTGGTCTTCCGCTGTCCCTACTTCGGCACCCTGGCCTCCCAGGTCCAGGCGGTGAGCTACGAGCTCACCCTGGCCGAGGCCACCTCCTTCAAGGCCCGTTGCCCCCTGGCCTACGCCGGCCCGGAGGCTAACCTCAACCAGACGGACGACAACACGAGCGGCCAGGACTTCGCCGCAGGAGCGGGCCAGGCTTACTCCGCTACCTTCTCAGGAGCACTCCTTTTCGACGAAGCGGGCGATGGCCAAGTGAACGACCTGCCCAACTTCTTCCGGGTCCCGGTGGGCCAGAACCGGGAGGTGGCCATCTTCGGCCAGATCGGCGCCACCTACTACTTCGGCCGGGCCCTGGTGAACGTGACCTCCACCACCACGGGCATCCCGCCCATCGCCGTAAGCCCCGTGGTGGGGAGCTTTGCCACCACAGACCCGGCGCTGGCCCACCTCCTGGGCAAGGAGGTCCGCATCTTCCTGGGGCCCGGCCCCACCTTCCCGAGGCCTTCTAGCGACCCAGGCGACCTCTACGAGCTCGTAAGCTTTAGCGGCGCTCAAGGCCGCCTGAGGCGCGTCCCCGGCAACGCCCTAGCGAGCCCCGTGGACACGGCGCCTCCGAGCCTGAGCTTCAGCCCCAGCGTGCCCACCCCCGGCGCGGGAAGCCTGCCCACCTTCCAGGGGCTCACCGCCTCCGGGTTCGCGGCCACGAGGCCCCTCAAGGGGTACCTCTTGGTGCTCAACTGGACCGGGGCCTTCTGGCAGCACCTGGTGGGCCAGGGGGTCCTGGGGGCGGCCACCAGCTACGCCCTCCCGGACCCCACGGGGGTGGTGGGGCTCGAGGCCCTGAAGCCCACAAGCGGGGATTTCGTAGGCTGGCAGGCCGTGGCCCTGGGCATGGACCGGGCCCTTTCCCAGGTCCTCGGGGCGAGGCCCATTCCCCAGGGGGTAGGTCTCATAGGTCTCTTTGAGGCCCTGAACCGCCACCTGCCCCTGGACCTGGAGGGGGCCGCGGCTTTCGGGAGCTACACCCAGCCCTAGGGGGCCCCCCGCCCCTCCCCCCCGGGGGACGGCCCCCGGGGGGCTCGCCTTGGCGAAGGCCCAGGGCCAGAGGGCGATGCCCAGGGCGTAGAGGGCGAAGGCCACCCCGGAGAGGAGGAGCACCGCCTGGGCCAGGCCGATGGCCTGACGGGAGAAGCCCAGGGCCTCGAGGTGGAAGTTGAGGAAGAAGTAGACCAGGTTCCCCCCGAAGGACCACATAAAGGCCGCCGGGAGGAAGCGTTAGGGGGCCTTCAAGAAGCCTCCCGGCTGGGGCAGTAAGGGGCCAGGCCGCAGGCCCCGCACCTGGGCCTCCTGGCGGTGCACACGTAGCGCCCGTGGAGGACCAGGGCGTGGTGGACGAAGACCCAGTGGTCCTTGGGGAAAAGGGCTTCCAGGTCCTTGGCGATCTTCTCCGGAGTCCTGGCCTCCGAGAGGCAGAGCCTCCTGGCCAGGCGGGCCACGTGGGTGTCCACGGCGATCCCCGGCACCCCAAAGGCCGCCCCCAGCACCACGGTGGCCGTCTTCCACCCCACCCCGGGAAGGCGCATCAGGGCCTCCTTGTCCCTGGGCACCTCCCCCCCGTGGTCCTCGAGGAGCCTCCGGGCTAAGGCCACCAGGTTCCTGGCCTTGGTCCGGTAAAGGCCGATCTTTCGGATATAGGGCTCCACCTCCTCCGGGGTGGCCGCCGCCAAGGCCTTGGCGTCGGGGAAGCGGGCGAAGAGGGCCGGGGTGGCCTCGTTCACGCTTTTGTCCGTGGCCTGGGCGGAGAGGACCGTGGCCAAAAGGAGCTGGAAGGGGTTTTCGTGCTTGAGCTCGGTCCGAGCTCCGGGGTAAAGGGCCTTCAGGGCCTTCAGGACCTCGGAAGCCCGCGCCTTTTTGGCCTTTTCCCCCTCCTTAGGGCACGCCACGGCCTCCAATCTACAATGGAAGGGTGGCGAGACCCAAGCTGGGGCTCATCGTGCGGGAGCCCTACGCCAGTTATTCTCCCGCCGCCCCTCCGGGGCCCCCCCAGTCCAGGGCCACCTGGACCAGAAGGGCCCCCAAACCCTCCGAGCGGTAGTCGGGGTGGACCACCACCCGGGCGATGCGGGCGGCGGCGGTCTCCACCTGGTCCAGGGCCTTCTCCCAGTCCTCGCCCCCCTCAAAGGTGGGGTGGAACCAGTCCGGGGGGAAGATGCGCTCCCGGATGTCCCGCTCCAGGCGGCCATCGGGGGTCCTGCGGTGCATCCTGGGGATGGGGGGGTCCAGGCGCAGGTAGCCGAGGATCCTGGGCTCAAAGGGGAGGCGCTCCTTAAGCTCCAAGACCAGAAAGCGGCTCGCCGGCGTGGAGCCTTTGATCTCCTTCAGCCTGGCCTCTCCCCCGCACTCGCAAAGGGGCTTGCTGTTGGCGGCCAGGGTCTGGCCGCACCGGGGGCAGACCCAGAGGGCCACCACCTCCTTCTCGGAGGCGTAGTGATACTGCTCCAGCTCGGCGATGGCCTCAAAGTCGGCCTCAAACTGGGCCTCCCGGGCCCTCAGGCGGTAGCGGTAGGCCTCGCCCCCCAAAGGGCCCTCCCGCACATGCTCCAGGTCCTTGGCGAAGGGGGGCCAGAGGGGAAACCGGCCCCAGAGGGCGTACTCGTCAAAGCCCAGAATGGGCTTTTTGAACTCCGTGGAAAGCCGGACGCTATCCCCGGGGCGAAGCCACTTGGCGGCGTCCCCGGTCATGCGCAAGACCACGTTGCCCGAAAGGAGGACCTCCCCGTACCAGCGCCAGTAGACCCTGCAGCCCAGAACCCGCATCGCGCCTCAGTAGGCCTTGGCGAAGACCACCCGCTTGCCGTAGGCGGAAGGCCGGCCGCAACGGACGCAGAAGCCCTCTTCGGGTTCGGCCTCAAAGGGCACGCAGCGGCTGGTGGCGGTGGTCTCCTCCTGGATCTGCTTCTCGCAGGCCTTGTCCCCGCAGTGGAAGGCCAGGGCGAAGCCCTCCTGCACCGCCTCCTTGAAGGCCTCGTAGCTGT
>Ga0079995_1073689_pt1 | contig 34307 bp, 28 predicted proteins | sample FaiFalFF_MnMetaG_2_FD_69198 | JGI IMG/M metagenome (GOLD analysis project Ga0079995, IMG submission 69198) | Freshwater microbial communities from Yellowstone National Park, Wyoming, USA - Fairy Falls C (FF_Mn_C) (SPADES assembly) (version 4) | ecosystem: Environmental > Aquatic > Freshwater >...
CGAGGTTCGGGTGGAGGGTGCGCAGGCGGCGGATTTCGCTCACCAGGCGGGGATCGGTCTTGGGGGGTCTTCGCCTCTTGGGGGCAGAGGATTTTGCCGCCAGGGCGGCCGGGTTGCCGCCTTGGGCCTTGAGCGCGGCCTTCCAGCGGTAGAGCGTGCGGCGCGAGACGTCGAAGGCGTCGGTGGTCGCCGCCAGGCCGTGCTTATCGAAGAAACGAAGAATCTCGAGGCGTCCTTGGGCATCTTTGGGCGTCATGTCCCAAAGATGCCCCAAGGCAGCTACCCTGTAAAACCCCCGGATCCGGTATCCAATGTGCTGCACTCGCATGGCGCTCCTCCTCAATCCTGGGAGTGCCAAAGGTTTCTGAACTTATGCATAGCCTCGTGAGCAGGGGGTGTGTCCCAAAATCGTCGGGGGATTTAAGCGGCCTGGTCCATCTGCTTCCCGGCCTGGGTCCATTCTCTTTGCCCTCCCCTTCCGGCACGCCGCAGGGCGAAGATGGCCCCCCATCCTTTGGCTTTCCAGCGCTGTCCTCGCCCCTTACAGCGCCACCCGATCCCCGTACAGGCGCTCTCCACCGTCCCACTTCCGATCGGATACCCCGCCTTCCGAAAGGCCGGAGACTCCATCTGCACGCGCATCTCCCGAAAATATTCGGCCCTCCGGGCCACCTCCGCACTCCATCCCGATCTCCTCCCCAGAACCTCCTCGCACTCCGGGATGACCCGCTCGACCTTCCCCTCCCACAGCAACCCAGCGGGCCGCCTCTTCCCCGAACGCCTCCCTCCCCAAGGCCCACAGATGCTCCACCGCAGGATACCCGTCCACCACCCGCACCCGCTCCGGACACTACATCTGGGCAAACCCCTCACTCCAGGTTGCCCCATCCCCAATGACCACTGCAGCACCCCCCGTCAGCCCCTCTCCCCCTCTCCTGCAGCACCACAGAGGCCTCCACCACCGGCACCCCCACGCGGGTCTTCCACCCCTGAATCCGCTCCTCTCACTCCCTCAGCCCGCATCTCCGATGCTCCTTCGCCCATTGAAGCAACCCCTTTGCAGAACGTCCCCTCTCGGCCCCGACTGTCTCTTCCTCTGCCTCCCCCAGAGGTCACCTCCCACCCCTATCTTACCCCCCCGACAAATTTGGGACACACCCGCGAGCAGTTCTCAACCCCTACCCTTGGCTTCCCGAGCGCAGTTGGGTCAAGGGGAGTCTCTATCGCCCTCTTGCAGAGACCGAGGGCGTATGCTAGGCTTTCACCCCCAATCCTCAAGAGGAGGCTGGGCGATCGGATGTTCGAGCCGACAAGCATGATAATAACGACGACCCTTCTGGGTCTTGTCGGACTGAGCTTTGCTGCGCTCACGTATGTTCAGATCCTCCGGCAGCCGGCCGGAGATGGCATGATGATCGAGATCTCCAACGCTATCCACGATGGGGCGATGGTCTTCTTGAAGCGAGAGTACATGATCCTTTCGATCTTCATCCTCGTGGTAGCGACAGCCATCTTCTTCGGGCTCCCGGAGGGGAACAAGACGGCGCTCGCGTTCATCTTTGGCGCGCTCTGCTCGCTTCTGGCGGGATTCTTTGGCATGAAGGCGGCGACGCGAGCGAACGTGCGCACGGCGGAAGCGGCCCGTCGCTCGGGGCAGCGTGCGGCGCTGATGGTAGCGTTCAGCGGAGGTGCTGTGATGGGCATGTCTGTCGCGAGCCTGGGGCTCATAGGGACGGGCCTTTTGCTGTATGTGTACACGCAGCTCCTCGGCTTGTCTCCCGCCAAGACGGCGATGGTCATCAGCGGCTTCGCCATGGGCGCAAGCTCCATCGCTCTGTTTGCCCGTGTCGGCGGGGGGATCTACACGAAGACCGCCGATGTCGGAGCGGATCTGGTGGGGAAGGTTGAAGCCGGTATTCCAGAAGACGATCCGCGCAACCCGGCAACGATCGCCGACAACGTGGGGGATAATGTGGGGGACGTCGCCGGCATGGGGGCTGACCTTTTCGAATCCTACGTCGGCTCGATCATCGCGACCATCACGATCGCGGCGACGATGCCTCTGACGGGAGATCGGTGGCCGTGGATGGCTCTGCCGCTTCTGATCGCCGCCATCGGGACAGCAAGTTCTCTGGTGAGCGTGCTGCTTGTTCGCCTCTTTCAGAGATCCGATCCCGCGGCAGTACTGCGAACGGCGACAGCGCTGGCTGCGCTTCTGATGCTCGCGGGCTCGCTGGCGGTTGTGGTGACGCTGGATCTGGACATGCCGGAGAGTCCGGTTTACTACGGACCTTTCTGGGCTTTGGCCAGCGGCACGGTGGTGGGCCTCCTCATCGGATACGCCACAGAGTATTACACGTCGAAGAGACCGATCCTGGAGATCGCGCGAGCGGCGACGACCGGAGCGGCGACGAATATCATCACGGGGTTGGCCGTAGGGATGAAGTCCACGGTGGTGCCCGTTCTGAGCATCTGTCTGGCCGTTCTGTTGTCCTACACCGTGGCTGGGCTCTATGGAATCGGCATCTCGGCCGTGGGCATGCTGGCGACGATCGGCTTAGTGATGTCCGTAGATGCCTATGGGCCCATTGCCGACAATGCCGGGGGGATCTCGGAGATGAGCCGCTTGGGCGCGGACGTGCGCCGGATCACCGACGGTCTGGATGCTCTGGGTAATACGACGGCTGCCATCGGAAAAGGCTTTGCCATCGGATCTGCCGCCTTGACGGCGTTGGCCCTCTTTTCGGCCTACAAGAGTGCGGCGCGAATTCCGACCATTGACCTGACCAACGCGTACGTCGTCATCGGTCTTTTCATCGGAGGGATCGTGCCCTTCTTCATCGCGGCTTCGACGATGGCCTCCGTCGGCCGCGCGGCCTTCACGATGGTGGAGGAAGTACGCCGCCAATTTCGCGAGATCAAAGGACTCATGGAAGGGAAGGCCAAGCCCGATACCGCGCGCTGCGTGGATATCTCTACGATCGCTGCCCTGAAGGAGATGATCGTGCCGGGAGTGACCGCCATACTCGTGCCCCTTCTGGTCGGCGTCATCTTCGGCAAGGAAGCGCTTGGCGGAACGTTGGCGGGAGCGATGACGAGTGGCGTGATGCTGGCGCTTCTGATGGCGAATGCGGGCGGGGCATGGGATAACGCGAAGAAGCATATCGAGAAGGGCGAATTCGGGGGGAAAGGCAGCGACGCGCATAAGGCTGCCGTCGTCGGCGATACCGTGGGCGATCCCTTCAAGGATACGGCCGGTCCCTCGATGAACATCCTCATCAAGCTCATGTCGGTCGTCAGCCTCGTGATCGCTCCTGTTCTCGGTCCCGGCCTTTTCGCGCGCTGAGCGAACCCGGGAGAGAGAAGGGACGGGGGGGTGTTCGCGTATGCTCACGATCTGTCGGGAGGAAGACCAGCGCGGTCACCGCGTGATCCGAAGAGGGAGCACTCCTGGACCCCTGTGGCGCGGAGTGTTCTGGAACGTGCATCGGCCCGCACGCGGTCTGGTGAGCTCGCCGCTTCTGTTGTGGCTCCTTCTGATGCTCACCTCCGCGCACGCCTACTTCTCGGCTCGAGCGCTCAAGGAGGATCCTCCCGCACCGGAGCCCGAGATGGCAGCGCCCTCTGAGGAAGAGCGCTTGCTGAAAGACCTCGAACGTCTTCCGGCGCACACATTTCTCGCCACAGCGTATGCTCTGCCGGGGCAGACGGCCTCGGGTGAGAACGTGCGCCGGGGGATTGTGGCGGCCGATCCGAACATCCTGCCTCTTGGCTCGCTCATCCACATTTCGGCCGGCCGCTATTCGGGAATCTACACGGTGCTCGACACGGGAGAGAACGTTCAGGGACGCCGTCTCGATCTGTGGATGCCAACGGTGGACGAAGCGCGCGCATTCGGCGTGCGTCGTGTGAAGGTGCGCGTTCTGAGATGGGGCTTTCCTCGCCGGTGAGGACACTCACCCGAGATCTTCATCCACGCGATAGCGATCCCGCCATTCGGCCAGAAGGCCTCGATTCCACGTCGAGAGGCGACCGAAAGCATGGGTGCCAATGGCGAGACCATCCAACCGTGAACTGTGGCAGTGTGGGCACTGCCGATGAAGTCCGCGCAGGCATCCTCCGCAGTCCAGACACAGCGTGAACTCCGGCGCCGGCAGAATTCCTGCCGAATGCGTTTGGAAAAATCCCCGAGAGATTAAGGCCGCAAACGGCTCGGCCGCCGTCGCCTTCTCGCTCAACCAGATCGGCGTAATGGCCCCGAAGATCCCCACCTCCTGCAGCAAGCCCTCGATGCGCACGCGTTCGAGGGCGCGGACCGGAGCTCCCGGAAGGACCTTGAACGGACGAGTGTAGTAGACGTCTCCCTTCTCCGAATCCCCGGAGACCACGTCGGCGGCGCGCGATGCACAGGGCGAGCGCAGGTCCAAGCGCGCGAGCCGATGAGCGGCCAGCTCGTCCGTCGAATCGGCGACGACGAAGCGAACTTTATGCTTGGCGCTCAAGCGTTCCGCTTCGTGTACCATGTGCGCCGTGATGCGGAGCGCCATCTCTATGGCGTGATCGGATTCGTGCAAATGCCGTCCCGTGAAGAGCCACACGACTTCATCCAGCCCGAAGGGACAGATGAGATGTGTCGTCCACGCGAGTTTCAGGAACGTCATCTCCGGATGGCGCCGGGCCAAGAGGGCGAGGGGTCCCCCTTCACCCAGCGCCATCAGCTTCTCCAGGAAGATACGCTTCTCCAGATGAGCCTGCGCGGCGAGCTCCATCACCTGCGAGAGGTGCTGCAAGAAGGCGAGCAGATCGCCCTCGGCGCGATAGCCCAGCCGGGGGAGATTCAGGGCGAGAGCTTGAAGCACCGCCGTGCGCCACCGCCAGGTCTCGGCGCGCTCGTGGCTCGCTTCAAACAGAACGCCGAACCGCGAGAAGAAACTGCGGTGCGCATCGCGATCGAAGACGACGCGGAGTCCCCCCCGATGCCCGAGGACGTCACAGAGCACATCGAGGAACTCTCGATACCCCTCGATCGTCGCAAAGCGCTCCGTCAGATGGAGCACCAGACGCGGGGTGAGGAAAGGACGCCCTGCGCCGTCGCCCTCTCGATAGACCTCCAGCAACTGTCGCAGGAAGCGGCGCGCGATTTCTCCGTAGGCGGCATAGGACTCTCCGGTCTCCTCTCCCTGAGGGCCAAGCGCGGGACGATGCGCGAGATAGGCCGGGACCTCCCAATCCAGATGCACGTCGCACGCGATGACGTGCCCCCCGCGGGCAACGGCAGGTGCCGAGAGCTCAAAGAGGAGCGCTTGCGCCAACTGCCTGAGATCGCGATCGTCCATCCCCTTCAGATACGGAGCGAGTGTCACGTTCACACTGTCCCAGACGATAGGTCCCGCCACATACCCCTGAAGTGCCGCCGAGAACTTCACCAGGTGTGCCAGGAGGACTTCCGGATGCCGCGCCGGGCGTGCACTGGCGAATCCATACGGCAGGGCAATGCCATACCGCTTGAGGTAGTCCAGGGAGCTGGTGAGCGCATAAGGGCGATCCACAGCCCCCAAGTGCTGAATGTGAATCAGTCCCGTCAGGTGTGCCTCCGCCACCTCCTCGGAGAAGACCTCGCGAATCGCGTACTCTCGCTTGATCGCCTCGGCCAAGAGGAGACTCGTCCCTTCCGGACCCTGCGGCGGGGCCTCGTTCTCACGCGCGCTCTGCCGAATGAGGCGATCCGCATCGTAGAGCGGAACGCCCAAGCGCGAGTGCGCGCGATGCGCGGCTTCCAACCCATATTCCAAAAGCTTCACATTCACCAGCTCGCGAATGAGCGCGGAGCTGAGCGCGCGAACTCCTAAGCGCGTGATCGCCTCCGTGACCTCCTGACTGATCTTTGTCGCCTGCTCCACGTCCACATGCGCTTCGCGCACCAGGGCATCCACAATGCGCTGGGGATCGAAGCGCACGACTTGCTCGTCCGAGCGGCGAACGTAGACGTCCGAATGCCCCTCTCGCCGTTGCTCCCCCCTCTCCATACCCTCACCCTCGTCACCGGATGGGAACCTCAGGACCCCGCCCCCTCTGCCCTTCGGGGGCCCTCGTTTGGCCGTTCATCCTATCCCAAAACGCTCTTCGGTTCAAGCACGGGGCGGACTATAATACGCTCGATGAGCACGGCCGCCATCGAACACGAAAGCTCGATCCCCGAGGATCGAGCTGGGAGAGAGAGACCATGAGCGTGCGGGTGCGATTCGCGCCGAGCCCGACGGGTCAGCTCCATGTGGGGAATGTCCGGACGGCGCTCTACAATTGGCTCTTCGCGCGACAGAGAGGCGGAGCGTTCATCCTGCGCATCGAGGATACGGACCGAGAGCGCTCGCGCCGCGAATTCGAGGTGCAGATTCTGGAAGACCTGCGCTGGCTCGGTTTGGATTGGGACGAGGGGCCGGATGTCGGCGGTGATTTCGGCCCGTATCGGCAGAGCGAACGCCAGGCGATCTACCACGAGTACGCGCATCGGCTGCTCGACATGGGATGGGCCTATCGGTGCTTCTGCACGGAAGACGAGTTGGAGCGAGAGCGCGCACAGGCCCGCGCGGAAGATCGCCCCTATCGCTACTCAGGGCGCTGCCGCCAGCTCCCCGACACCGAGGTGCGCGAGCGTCTGAAAGCGGGGCATCCGCACACGCTTCGATTTCGCGTGCGACCTGGCCCGATCGTGTGGGAGGATGTTGTGCGCGGCCCTATCCGATGGGAGGCTGAGGTCATCGGCGACTTCGTCATCCTGAAATCCGACGGATGGCCCGTCTACAATTTCGCTGTCGTCGTGGACGATCTGCTCATGCGCATCACGCATGTCATTCGCGGCGATGGGCATCTGCCCAATACCCCTCGGCAGCTTCTGCTCTATGAGGCGCTGGGCGCCCCCCCTCCGGTCTTCGCGCACCTTTCGACCATCCTCGGCACCGACGGCACGAAGCTCTCCAAGCGGCATGGCGCGACGGCCCTCCGCGAATTCCGGGAGCACGGATACCTCCCCGAAGCCCTCTTCAACTTCCTGGCACTCCTGGGCTGGGCTCCTCCCGAAGGCACCGGCGAAGTCCTCTCCCGAAGGCAACTGCTCGAGCTCTTCGCCCTGGAGCGAGTCTCGAAAGCACCGGCCATCTTCGATCTTCAGAAGCTGAGGTGGATGAACCGCACATACCTGAAAGCCCACTCGCTCGAGGAACTGGTGACCGCTGTCGTGCCGTACCTTCAGCAGGCCGGGTGCGTGCCCACGCCCGTGGATGAAGCGATCCGAGCGTGGCTCGCGCACGTCGTGGACGCTGTGCGCACACATCTGGAGCACCTGTCGCAAATTGTCGAAGAGACGCGCATCATCTTCGAATATGACCTTTCGAGCGCGCTCGCGTACCCGGAGGTTCGCGACGTTCTGGAGGATCCGGCGGCTCTCGAGGTCCTGCGAAAACTGGAGCGGGAGTTGGCGGATCTCCCCGCGATCACGACGGAGACGTTTCGCGCGGCTGCTGCTCGCGTCCGGGAGCAGACGGGGCGCACAGGGCGTGCCCTCTTCCACCCCATTCGGATCGCGCTCACAGGCCGACCGTCGGGACCGGAATTGGATAGGCTGGTCCCGATCTACGAGATGGGCTCTACGCTCCCCCTGCCGCGGCCGATCCCCTCTGTCCGCGAACGTCTCCGGTTGTTCCTCGAATGGGCCGAACGCGTTCGAGCCCCTGCGTCCTGAAGGTGGATACGGAACGGTTCTTCTACCGACTGAACGGCCTCTTCTGCATGGGCGTGGCCGCGAACTTCCTGTGGAGCGCCGGCCTGCTGCACGAGCGCACCCTCACGCCCTTCTCGGAGAAAGAGCTGGAGCACGTGTTGCGCCACCTTGCTGGCGGCGGTCCGCACCTGCTTCTGCTCGTGGGTTATCTGCCGGCTCTGCTCGTGATCTCCGTGATGCTCGCCTTCTATCTCTATCTGCACCATCGGGCGCGATACCTGTCGCTTCTCGCCTTGCTCTCGGGCATCCTCCTGAGTGGCCTTCTCCTGATCCACCAGATCTCCAGAGACCGGGTGCTCTCCCTGGCCCTTCAGTATGTCGCGACGACCGAATACACGGCCCGAGGGGAGCTGCTTCAGGAAGCGCGCCGCGCGCTTGATCTCCACCTCATGCACGGACTTCTGGTCAACCGGGCGAGCATCGTCGCCTACGCCCTCTACGGATTTCTCTTCCAGAAGAGTCGCCGCCTTCTGGAGGTCCTCGTCGGATACGCCTTCCTCGCGAGTGCGCTCCTGCTGCTCCTGGCGCAGGTGCTGGCCTCTGCGGGAAGTGCGCTCGATCTCGCGAAGGCCACGAGCGTGCCAGCCTTCGCCTTCATCGCGGCGGCCATCGTTCTTTTTCGTGCCCGCAGAGAGGAAGAGTGACAAGTGAAGACCGCCTTTAGCGACGCGCTGCGCCCTGACTTGTTGACGGAGCCGCGCCGGGCCATGTAAACTGAACCGGTGAACGTTCATCAACAAGGAGGCCGGTATGGCGGAGAATAACGGAGCAAGCCGATTGACCTACTTTCTGATCGGATTTGGGCTGGGGGCGGTTGTTGCTCTGCTCTTCGCCCCGAAGTCGGGACGGGAGCTCCGGGAGGACATTGCCGAGAAGACGCGGCGCGGTCTGGAGAAAGCTCAGGAGACGTACGAAGCAGCGCGCGAACGAGCGAAGGAACTGGTCGAGACGGGGCGCGAGAAAGTGTCGGCCCTCGCGGAAGAGGCCCGAGAGCGCGTGGCCGAGAGCCGCGAACGCCTCTCGGCGGCTATCGAGGCGGGCCGACAGGCCTACCGCGAAGAGAAATGGAAAGCGGAAGCCCAAGGATGAGTCTCCTCCAAGGAGCGTCCGACCGTGGGGCACGCTGTCTTTGAATGGGTGATTGCGATTGCGGTTCTCGTCGTCTTCGTGTTTAATCTCGTCTTCCTTCGCCGTATCCATGACGCACTCACGGCCATGATGGCGCACTCCCAACAAATGAACGAGCGCGTGAACACGATGCTCGCCGAGGCGCAGGGCGTCCTCAGCGATGCGCGGGGCGCGATCGCCGCGCTCGTGGGAGAGGCTCGCCCCATCCTGCGCGCTCTTGCGACGACGACCACGGAGCTGACGGATATGGTCCACGCGCAGGCCCTGGAAGTGCGCGGGCTACTCCGCGATACCGTCCTCGTCATGCGCAATAAGGTCGAGCAGCTCGACGCGCTGGTCACGCGCACGACGGCGCGCGTGGATGAGACGACAGCGACCATCCAACAGCAGATCTTAGAACCCGTTCGAGAGGTCCGCGCCGTCACAGCGGCACTGCGACGTGCCGCAGGCGTCCTGCTCTCCGGCCGGCGAAAATCTGCAGAGCGCGTGTATCAGGACGAGGAGCTCTTCATCTGATGGCTACGCGAGCCCCATTGGACCTGAAGCAGACGATCAATCTCCCGCGACGTATCCTGCCGATGAAGGCGAATCTCGTGGAATCGGAACCGGCGCGCTTGCGCCGGTGGAAGGAGATGCGCCTTTATGAGCGCATCCTGGAGTCGCGGCGCGATCGTCCGCCCTTCATCCTGCACGATGGTCCCCCTTACGCCAACGGTCACATTCATATCGGGCACGCGCTGAACAAGATCCTGAAGGACTTGATCGTGAAGACGCGCACGATGATGGGGTATTACTGCCCCTTCGTCCCCGGATGGGACTGTCACGGCCTGCCCATCGAGATCCAGGTGGACGAGAAGCTCGGCCGCCGCAAAGCCGAGCTGTCCATTGTGGAGATTCGGCGCGAGGCGCGTCGGCTCGCGGAGTACTACATGCGAGCGCAGTCGGAGGAGTTTCAACGACTGGGCGTCTTCGGCGACTTCGAGCGCCCGTATTACACGATGGACCCGCGCTATCAGGCCGACATCGTGCGCGTGCTGGGGAAATTCCTCGAGCGGGGGAGCGTCTACAAAGGACTTCGCGCCGTCCACTGGTGCTTTCATTGCCAGACGGCTTTGGCGGAAGCGGAGATCGAGTACGAGGAGCGCACGAGCCCTTCGATCTACGTGAAGTTCCCCCTCGATTCCGACCCCGCGGACATCGCTCCGGCACTGGCGGGAAAGCGAGTTTCGATCGTCATCTGGACGACGACGCCGTGGACGCTTCCGGCCAACTTGGGGATCGCCGTCAATCCGAGCTTCGACTATAGCGCCGTCGAGGTGGGGGATGAGGTCTACATCGTCGCGGCGGAATTGCTCCCGCGCGTTGCGGAGAAGCTCGGCTGGCGCGATCCGCGCGTCCTCGCCGTAGTGCCGGGATGGAAACTGGATCGGCTCTCGGCCCGCCATCCGTTCCTCGCTCGGAAGTCGCTTCTGATGCTCGGCGAGCACGTCACCCTGGAGGCGGGGACCGGATGCGTGCACACGGCTCCCGGCCACGGATATGAGGATTACGTGCTCGGCCAACGGTACGGGCTCGAGATCTACTCGCCTGTCGATGCGCAAGGCCGATTCACGGCGGAGGTCGAGCGGTTTGCCGGACAGCACGTCTTCGAGGCCAATGGTCCTATCATCGAACACCTGCGCGAGGTCGGGATGCTGCTCGCCGCCGACGAGATCGTGCACGCCTACCCGCATTGCTGGCGCTGCCATCAGCCGCTCATTTTCCGCGCGACCCCCCAATGGTTCATTTCGATGGAGAAGACGGGGTTGCGGCAGCGCGCCCTGGACGCCATCGAGCACGTTCAGTGGATCCCGCGATGGGGGCTCGAGCGGATGCGCAATGCTATCCGCACGCGCCCGGACTGGTGCATCTCGCGCCAGCGGGCCTGGGGGGTGCCGATCACGGTCTTCTACTGTCAGACGTGCGAGGCGATCCTGGCCGATCCCGCCCTCATCGAGCGCGTCGCGCGCATCTTTGAGCGCGAGGGAGCCGACGTCTGGTACGAACGCGAACCCGAATATTTCCTCCCGGAAGGCACGCGGTGTCCACAGTGCGGAGGTACGCAGTTCCGCAAGGAGACCGATATTCTCGACGTCTGGCTCGATTCGGGGACGAGCCATCTGGCGGTTCTGGAGCGGCGCGGCTTGCCCTGGCCCGCCGATGTCTACCTGGAGGGAGGGGATCAGTTCCGCGGGTGGTTCAATTCGTCACTGCTGGTCGCCCTGGAGGTGAAAGGCGCTCCCCCCTATCGCACAGTCATCACGTCGGGATGGACGGTGGATGCCGAAGGGCAGAAGATGTCCAAATCCCGAGGCAATGTGATCGAGCCGCAAGAAGTCATCGCGCGAAGTGGAGCGGAGATCCTGCGCCTGTGGGTGGCCTCCTCCGATTATCACGAGGACGTTCGCATCTCGGAGGAGATTCTGAATCGCCTCATCGAGGCGTATCGGAAGATCCGCAATACGGCCTGCTATTTGGTGAACAACCTCTATGACTTCGATCCGGATCGGGATGCCGTCCCCGTCGCGGAGATGGAGGAGCTGGATCGCTGGATCCTGGCGGAGCTCAATCAGCTCATCCGCAAGGTCCTCGCGGCGTATCACTCCTATGAGTTCCACCTCGCCTATCATGCGCTCTACACCTTCTGCGCGTCGGAATTGTCGGCGATTTACTTCGACATCCTGAAGGATCGGCTCTACACCTTCGCGCCGAAATCGCACGGGCGGCGGAGCGCGCAGACGGCGCTCTTTCGCATCGCGGATGTCCTCACGCGCCTGCTTGCGCCCATTCTCGCCTTCACGGCCGACGAGGTGTGGAACGTGCTTCCGGGATCGGCGCACCGCGATCTGCCTTCGGTCCATCTCGCCGAATTCCCTGAGGCCGAGGAACAGCCGGGCGAGGCCGACCTGCTGGCTCGATGGCGTCGCGTGCTCGAAGTGCGCGATCACGTCTTGAAAGCGCTCGAGGAGAAGCGTGCGGAAAAGCTCATCGGCGCTTCGCTCGAAGCGAAGGTGACGCTCACGGCCGGAGGGGAACTGTACGATTTCCTGATGAGCTTCGGCGAACAACTGCGCACCGTCTTCATCGTCTCGCAGGTCGAAGTGCTCAAGGGCGACGGGGCCGGACTCACCATCGCGGTCACGCGGGCCGATGGTCGGAAGTGCGAACGATGCTGGAATTATTCGACCACCGTGGGCGAGAGCGCTCGCTATCCGACCGTGTGCGCGCGCTGCGTGACCGTCCTCGAGGAATGGGAGAATGAAGGGGGCGACGGAGAGGACCCCGCGCGAGGTTGAGATCGGTTTCGAGGAGGCGTATGCGGGATGAGGAAGCACCATTACTTCGCCTTGGCCCTCGCCATCTTTCTCGCCGATCAGGGGACGAAGTACCTGGCGCTGGGATTGAGGCATGAGCCGAGTATTCCGATCATCCCGGGCCTCCTGCATCTCACCTATGTCGAAAACGCTGGGATCGCGTGGGGACTCTTCGCTGATGCGGGACCAGAGGGGCGATGGATCCTCGCCCTCATTTCGGTGATCGCTGCTCTCGGCATTATGGCATACGCTCTGCGCACGCCGAGTGAAGAGCGCATCACGCACGTGGGACTGGCGCTCGTACTCGGAGGCGTGCTGGGAAACCTCACGGATCGGCTCTGGCGCGGCGCCGTCGTGGATTTCCTCGATCTCTTCATCGGGCGCTATCGGTGGCCGACGTTCAACATCGCCGATTGTGTCATCACGGTGGGCGCCCTGCTCCTTCTGGCGGATGCGGTGCGCCCCTCGCCTGAGGCTCGCTGGCGCAGTCAGGCGGATGAACGGACTTTCGCGGGGCACCCCACGGGATCTTCGGATCGCATGGGGACTCCTTAGGAGTGCGCGGCCATGCATCCGGAGCTCTTTCGCCTCCCCTACGTGAACTTTCCCATCTACACCTATGGGGCTCTCCACGCGCTCGCCTTCATCCTCGGCCTCTGGCTGGCCATGCGTCTGGGTGATGCGGATGGCCTCAACCGCGCCCATCTGTTCAATGTCGGGATCGGCGCGGTGCTCGGAGGTTTGGTCGGAGCGCGTCTTTTGATGATCATCACCGAGTGGAACCTGCACGAGGACAAACGGCACCTTCTCTTCTCGCTCGATCTCTTGAGGTCGGGCGGTGTTTACCTGGGGGGGTTCCTCGGAGGGGTCGCTGTCGCGCTCGGGCTCGTTCGGCGGTATCGGCTTCCGTGGTGGAGAACGGCCGACGCCTTCGCGCCGGGTGTGGCGCTGGGACTCGGAGTCGGACGGCTCGGATGCTTCTCCGCGGGGTGTTGCTGGGGGAAGCCGACATCGGCCTGGTGGGGAGTGGAATTTCCTGAGGTGGCTCATCGCCTCGTGGGCACGCCCACGGGGGTGCGCGTGCACCCGACGCAGCTCTACGAAGCGATGGCGGCCTTCCTTTTGGCCCTCTTCTTGCTCGCACTGCGCGCGCGACGCGCGTTCCCCGGCCAGGTGATTCTCGCCTACATGTTCTTCTATGGCGCGCTGCGCCTGATCATCGAATTCTGGCGCGATGATTGGCGCGGATGGGTCGGCCCGCTCTCGACCTCGCAATTCCTCTCCATCGGCCTCATGCTCGTCGCGCTTGTGTTCTACCTCCGGCTCTCGGCGGAACGGCGCGATTCGGCCCGCGCTGCGGAGCGCGCACGGCCATTGCCCCCTCCCCGCGGAAATTGAGGATCGCGGGAGCGTGTGCTATAAATGCCACGTTCCACACGAGGCCGCGGGACTATGGCGTTACCGGAGAGCGCGCGACTGGAGGGACCGATCCTCCAAGAGCTGCTCGCTCTGGGAGGGGAAGAGCGCATCCGCGCTCTTTACGAGCGGCTTCTCGCCTACTTCCCCCATCTGGACGAGAAGGAACGGGAGCGCGTCACGGCGCGGTGGCGGCGCGTGGTGCAACGCGCGGGCGCCCGCTTGGTGAAACGGGGCGAATTGCACCGGCATGCGGGTCGGTGGCGGCTCACCGAGCGCGGGCGCCAGCGCGCCGAAGCCGAGAAGATGCTGGTGGAGCCCTCGGCGAGCGAGGTCGCCCGAGGCGCGTGTTCCCATGAGGACTTGCAGACGATGCTGGTCGAGATCGGACGCTGGCTCGGTAAGCATGCTGAGCGGGAATACGAACGGTACGATGTCGTCTGGAAAGAGAGCCCCCTCTCGCCGCGCCTCAGCCATGTGTTCGAGATCCAGGTGCGAGGGAAGCTCGAGAGCGCCCTCGCCAAGCTCAAACACGCCTACGACACGCAACGCTCCAAGCCCGTGCTCGTCATCGCGGACGCGCGGGACGAGAACCGCGCGCGCCAGTGGCTGCGTCCCTATCTCTCCGGCTCCTTTCACGAAATCGGAGACGTCACCATCGTTCTGAGCGCCGCGGACGTGGAGCGCGTGCACCGGGCGCTCACTTCGATTCGCGACGTGCTATGCGAGATCCTCATCTGACGCCACCTTTGCGCCGACAGTACCTGGAGATCAAGCGACGTTATCCCGACATGCTCGTCCTCTTTCAGGTGGGCGATTTCTTCGAAGCCTTCGATGACGATGCCCTCATTCTCTCGCGCGAACTGGGACTTGTGCTGACGACGAAATACATGGGGAAGAACGTGCGCGTGCCGCTGGCGGGCATCCCCATTGTCTCGCTCACGCACCACCTCGGCAAGCTGATCGAGCGGGGGTACAAGGTCGCCATCTGCGAGCAACTCGCGCCGCCGGGCCGAGGGCTCATCCCCCGCGATGTCACGCGCGTGGTGACGCCGGGCACGCTCACTGAGCCCGCACTCTTAGAGGAACGCGCGAACCACTACCTGGCGAGCTTCCTCCTCGAAGAAACGCGCGCGGGATTCGCCTTTGTGGAGGTCACGACGGGGGAATTCGCGGCCACAGAAGCATCGCGCCAACAGGTGTGGGAAGAGCTGACGCGGGTGGGGCCGGCGGAGGTTCTGATTCCGGAGAGCGTCGCTCAGACGGAAGGAGCGAAGATCCCGGCTTTCACGCTCGGGCGCGTGGCCACACTCACGCCGCTTGCGGATGAGGTCTTCGCCGCGGACACGAGCCGTCGCCTGCTCAGCGAACACTTCGGCGCTGTCGCGCTCGAGGCCTATGAGAGCACAATGGGCACGCTGGCGATCCGCGCAGCCGGTGCGATCCTCTCGTATCTTCGACGAACACAGCCTCGAGTGCTCGAATACCTCGACCGTCTGAGCGCGTATACTCTGGATGCCTTCCTGACTCTCGATCCACAGACGATCGCCCACTTGGAGATCTTCCAGAGCCGGGCGGGAACGAGCGAAGGATCGCTCCTCGGCGTATTAGATCGCACGGTCACGCCCATGGGGAGCCGTCGGTTGAAACAGTGGTTGAAATACCCCCTGATGGATCTCTCCGCCCTGCGGGATCGCCAGGAAGCGGTCCAATGGTTCCTCGAACAGGAGACCATCCGCCGCGACCTGCGCGTGCAGCTCGGGCAGCTCGCCGACCTCGAGCGCGTGATCGGGCGAGTGAAGAGTGGATCGGCGACCCCCCGCGAGGTCGTCGCGCTGGGTCGCAGTTTGCGGGTGATCCCTACTCTGCTCGAGCTTCTCGCCGAAGCTCCGCCGCCGCTGCGCTCCCGGCTCGCGGACGTGATCCCGCAAGAAGAGACGGCGCAGCTCATCGCCGACGCGCTCGTCGAAGATCCCCCGTCATCCTTTGAGAACGGGGGCGTCATCAAAGCCGGCTTCTCCAAGGAGCTCGACGACCTGCGCGCTCTCCTCAAAAACGGGAGGGCGTATCTCGCCGATCTCGAAGCGCGCGAGCGCGCGCGGACGGGCATCCGCTCGCTCAAGGTCGGGTACAACAAAGTCTTTGGCTATTACATCGAGGTCACCAAGCCCAACGTGCACCTGGTTCCCCCCGACTACGTCCGCAAGCAGACGCTCGTGGGCGCTGAGCGGTTTTTCACGCTCGAATTGAAGGAGCACGAATCGGTCGTCGCGCATGCGGAGGAACGCATTCGCGAACTGGAGGCGAGCCTGTTCCGCCAGCTGTGCGGGCGCATCGCCGAACGACACGCGGAGATTCTCCGCACCGCCCGCGCTCTCGGCGAACTGGACGTCGTCGCGACCCTGGCCGACGTCGCCGCCGCATACGGCTATGTTCGGCCGCAGGTGGTCTCCGAATCGCGGATCGTCATTCGCGGCGGGCGCCACCCTGTTGTCGAGCGCACGACGCCCACAGGCCGGTTCGTTCCCAATGACACTCACCTCTCGACCGAAGACGCGCAGATCCTCATCCTCACCGGCCCGAATCTCTCGGGCAAGTCCACATATCTGCGACAGGTCGCGCTCATCACACTGCTGGCGCATATCGGCAGTTTCGTCCCCGCTGAAGAAGCGCTCATCGGCGTGACCGATCGCATCTTCTACCGCTTCGGCGCGGAGGATTACATCAGCCAAGGCCGCTCGAGCTTCTTCGTCGAGATGGCGGAAACGGCGACCATCCTCAACACCGCCACATCGCGTTCGCTCATCCTCTTCGACGAGATCGGGCGAGGGACGAGCACGTATGATGGTCTGGCCCTGGCGCGCGCGGTGATCGAATATCTCCACAACCACCCGCGCGTGCGCGCTCGCGTACTTTTCGCCACGCACTTTCATGAACTGACGGAGCTGGAACAGTGCCTCCCTCGGGTGAAGAACTTCCACATTCTGGTCGCCGAAGAGGAAGGGACGTTGCGGTTTCAGTATCGCGTCGTGCCCGGACGCGCGATGCGGAGCTACGGCGTGCAGGTCGCTCGACTGGCGGGACTCCCTCGCCCGATCGTTCATCGCGCCGAGGAGCTGCTGGCCGAATACGAAGCCCGAGCGGGGCGCGTCCTTCAGGCCACGGGCCGCGTCGCCGAATCTCCAGGGGAATACGCCGCGTCCCCCCTTCGGGAGATCGCGCATCGGTTGACGCATCTGGATCCGGATTCCCTGACCCCCATTGAAGCTCTCACGCTCCTCTATGAGCTGAAGCGCGTGCTCTCCTCCTCGACGTGACGGGCATCATTCAGATTTCGCCGAGGGAGTGGCGCGGAGCACGGCGAGAAACGCTTCCTGCGGGATCTCGACGCGCCCGATCTTCTTCAGTCGCTTCTTCCCCTCTTTCTGCTTCTCCAAGAGCTTCCGCTTGCGAGTGACATCGCCGCCGTAGCATTTGGCGAGCACGTTCTTGCCGAGAGCGCGCAAGGTCTCGCGCGCGATAACGCGATGACCAATAGCGGCTTGAATGGGGACCTCGAAGAGCTGCCGGGGGATCAGCTCGCGTAACTTCTCCACGATCGCTCGACCGCGCGCATAGGCGTGATCGCGATGCACGATCACCGAGAGGGCATCCACCGGCTCTCCCGCGACGAGGATGTCGAGCTTCACCAGGTCCGCCTCGCGATATCCGGCGACATGATAATCGAGCGAGGCATAGCCGCGCGAGAGCGACTTCAGACGATCGTAGAAATCGAGCACGATCTCCGCCAGCGGCAGTTCATACGTGAGCAGCACGCGCGTCGGCGAGACGTACTCGAAACGCTTCTGCACACCGCGCTTCTCCTCCAGAAGGCGCAGGATCGGGCCAACGTACTCGGCGTTTGTGAAGATCATCGCCTCGATGACGGGCTCTTCGATCTTCGCGATCTGTCCCGGATCGGGCATCTTGACGGGATTCTCGATCTCCAGCACCGTCCCCGTGCGCGTCGTCACGCGATAGCGCACGCTCGGCGCCGTTGTGATCAGCTCCAGCCCGAACTCCCGCTCCAAGCGCTCCTGCACGATCTCCATGTGCAACAAGCCCAAGAACCCGCAGCGGAAGCCGAATCCCAGAGCCGCCGACGTCTCCGGCTCGAAGAAGAACGAGGCATCGTTCAACCGGAGCTTCTGCAAGGCATCGCGCAACTCCGCGTACTGCCCGCTCTCGACCGGATACAATCCGGCGAAGACCATGGGCTTGATCTCCTGAAATCCCGGGAACGGAGCCGCAGTCGGCCGATCGGCCTCGGTGATCGTATCGCCGATCTTTACATCGGCGATCGCTTTGACGTTCGCGATGACGAATCCGACCTCACCGACCGAGAGCTGTTCGATGCGCCGCGGCTTGGGCGTGAGGACTCCCAACTCCTCCACCTCGTACTCGCGCCCGGTGGCCATGAACCGGATGCGCTGTCCGGGACGCAACGTCCCCTCGATCACCCGCACCATGACGACGACCCCGCGATACGCATCGAACCAGGAGTCGAAGATCAAAGCCTTCAACGGCGCCTCGGGATCCCCACGCGGAGGCGGAATACGCTGAACGATCGCCTCGAGGACCTCCTCTGTGCCGATGCCGAGCTTTGCACTGGTGAGGATCGCCTGACTCGCGTCCAAGCCGATGATGGTCTCGATCTGCTCCCGCGTCTTCTCCGGATCGGCCCCCGGCAGGTCAATCTTGTTGATGATGGGGATGAGCTCGAGATTGTTCTCGATAGCGAGATAGGCATTGGCGACCGTCTGAGCCTCGACGCCTTGCGCAGCGTCCACGACCAGAAGAGCGCCTTCGCACGCCGCGAGGCTGCGGGAGACCTCATAAGAGAAGTCCACGTGTCCGGGCGTGTCAATGAGGTTCAAGACGTACGTGCCTCCATCGCGCGCCGTGTAGTGAAGGCGGACGGCATGGGCTTTGATGGTGATCCCCCGCTCGCGCTCCAGCTCCATCGAGTCGAGAACTTGCTCGGTCATCTCGCGCTCGCTGAGCGCCCCGGTCCGCTCCAGGAGGCGATCGGCGAGCGTGGACTTGCCGTGATCAATATGGGCGATGATCGAGAAGTTGCGGATGCGTTCGGGTGTGACCATCTCCGACTACGGAAGAGTGTCGCGGGCGAGCATGGCTCCCCCGATGACACCTGCCCGACCGCCAAGAAGCGACGCGACGATCTCGCAATGGGCCGCCATGGCCGTAAACGCGCGCCGTTTGACTTCCGCGATGATCGGACCGAGCAGCAGATCACCGGCGACCATGACACCTCCCCCCAACACGACCATATCGAGATCGAGGAGATTGATGACGTTGGCCACGGCGATCCCAATCCACTTCCCCGTTTGTTCCAGAATCATGAGGGAGAAGTCGTCGCCGTTGAGGGCCTCGGTGGCGATGCGCTCAGGCGTCAGCTCTCCGCTCCCCGGCACGGCCAGACGCGAGAGCGAGGAGCTGCGATCGCGAAAGAGCCGCTCGCGAGCGCGCCGGACGATGTTCGGACCGGATGCGATCGTCTCCAAGCATCCGCGATTCCCACAGGCGCACGGCAGCCCCTCAGGATCCACGGTCGTATGGCCGAACTCCCCGGCAAATCCGAGCGAGCCCCGATAGAGCTTTCCGTCACAGATGAGCCCAGCTCCGATTCCCGTCCCCACGGCAATATAGATGACGTTGGCGCGTCCTTGAGCAGCTCCGCACACGAATTCCCCATAGGCCGCCAGGTTCGCATCGTTCTCGATGAGCACGGGACACCCCACGACGTCGGCGACCTCCCGAGAGACATCCACCTTCACGAGGGAAGATAAGTTCGGCGCGGCTTCCACGCGCTGGGCCCTCGCGTTCACCAGTCCTGGAACGCCCACGCCGGCGCTGCGAATTACCCACCGCCGTTCCCGCGCCCGCTCCCGCAACCGCTCCAGAGAAGAGCGCACGCCCCGAAGGACGACCTCCGGATCATCGCTAATGGCTTCCTGGGTGATCTCGTAGACTTCCCCCGTGGCGCTGACAAGCGCGGCCCTGACGGTCGTCGCACTGACGTCTACGCCCATGTAAATGGGCCCGCCTTCCATAGCTCCTTCTCGCCGTGGTTTTCCGCTACTATAGCAAATGGCGCACGGCGGAGTCAAAAGTCCCCCCCGTCCTGCATCCTCCGGCCTTTTGATCTCCCGCGGATCCCTATGATACATTTACCCCTTCGCAACGCCATCTCACCACGAGGGAGAAGAGCGATCGATGAGGACATACAGGGGATCGGAGATTCGAAACATCGCCGTCATCGGGCACGGAGATGCGGGAAAGACCTCGCTCGTCTCCGCCATGCTCTTTGATGCCGGTGTCACCCCGCGTTTGGGGCGCGTGGATGAGGGCACGACGGTCACCGACTACGACGAGGATGAGATCGAGCGCAAGATCACGCTCCATACGGCGCTCGCCCACTTGGAGTGGAAGGGGACGAAGATCAACCTCTTGGACACCCCCGGCTATCAAGCCTTCATCCATGACGCGCGCGGCGCTGTGCGCGTGGCGGATACGGCCCTGGTCGTCGTGGATGCCGTCGAAGGCGTCCAGGTGCAAACGGAGAAGGCCTGGAGCTACGCGGAGGAGTTCGGCACGCCGCGCGTTCTCCTCGTCAACAAACTGGACCGCGAGCGTGCAGATTTCGAGGCGGCGCTCACCTCCATTGGAGAAGCCTTTGGGCGTCTGGCCCTTCCCTTTCACATCCCCATCGGAAAGGAGCGCGAGTTCTCCGGCGTGGTGGACGTGATCACGCGCCGCGCGTATCTCTTTCAGAATGATCTGAGCGGCCGGTTCACCGAGACCGATCCGCCCGCCGAACTGCGCGATCAGATCGAGGCGCGTCGCGAGGCCATCATCGAGATCGTCGCCGAGAGCTCGGACGAATTGCTGGAGAAGTTCTTCGCCGAGGGCACGCTTCCGGAGGAGGACCTGCTCGCAGGAATTCGACGGGCTCTTTTGGAGAAGCGCCTCTTCCCCGTCTTCGCGGCTTCGGCATATCTGAACATCGGGATCCAACCGCTTCTGGACGCCCTCGTGACCTACACGCCGGCGCCGACGGATTTCGGCAGCGTCCGCGGACGCGCGGGGATCGAATCGGATGCGCCGGTGATCGAGCGCCCGATCTCAGATGAAGCCCCCTACTCCGCCTTCGTCTTCAAGACGATCGCGGACCCCTTCGCCGGTCGCATCACCCTCTTCAAAGTCTACTCGGGCGTCATGCGCTCGGACATGACGGCTTATAACGTCACGAAAGGTGTCCAGGAACGCCTCGGACCGCTTCACGTCGCTCAGGGAAAGCAGCTCGAGAAGGTACCCGAACTGCACGCCGGGGATATCGGAGCCGTCACGAAGCTGCGCGAGACGCAGACCAACGACACGTTCGCCGAGAAATCCGCTCCCATCGTCTACGACCCGATCTCCTTCCCGCATCCGGCCATCGCTTTCGCCATCGAGCCGAAATCGCGCGCGGACGAAGATAAGCTCTCGGCAGCGCTGCACCGGCTCCTGGAAGAGGATCCGGCGCTGCGCTTTGAGCGCGATCCGCAGACGAAAGACTTTCTGCTCTCGGGGACCGGACAGCTTCACATTGAGACCGTCGTCGCGCGCCTCAAGAAGCGCTATGGCGTGGATGTGACCCTGAAGCTGCCGAAGGTGCCCTACCGCGAGACGTTCAAAAACCGCGTGGAAGCGCATGGCCGGCACAAGAAGCAGACGGGCGGACGCGGCCAGTTCGGCGATTGCGTCTGTGTCTTCGAGCCGCTGCCGCGGGGCGCCGGCTTTGAGTTCGTGGACAAGATCTTCGGGGGCGTGATCCCTCAACAGTTCCGCCCGGCTGTCGAGAAGGGTATTCTCGAAGCGGCGCAGAACGGGCCGCTGGCCGGATATCCCGTCGTGGATTTCCGCGTGGAGCTGATCGACGGGCAAACGCATCCGGTGGATTCGGACGAGTTGTCCTTCAAGCTCGCAGGGATCAAAGCCTTCCGCATCGCCATGGAGAAGGCCAATCCCGTGCTCCTGGAACCGATCATGCACGTGGAGGTCGTCGTCCCCCAAGAATGCGCGGGCGACGTCATCGGCGACTTGAACGCGCGCCGTGGGCGCATCCTCGGGATGGAAGCGCGAGGCAAGCAACAGGTCATCCGGGCGCAAGTCCCTCTGGCCGAGATGCTCACCTACCAATCCACGTTGAACTCGCTCACGGGGGCACGCGGCACATACACGATGGAGCTCTCGCATTACGACGAGGTGCCTCCGCATATCGCTCAGAAGATCATCGCGGAGGCGCGCGCCGAAGGTCGCGTGAAGGCGGAGGAAGAGTGAGCGCCGCGCTGCGACAGTCAGGGGTCGGTCGCGCACCGTCTTCACCCGGAGAGGTCGCCCCGGATGACCCTCTGCCAGAGGAAAGAGCCGACATGCCGGAGAAGTTGCTCATCGCCACGCGAAATCGCGGGAAGTGGGAGGAGATCCGAGAGCTGCTCGCCGATCTCCCCATCACGCTCATCGGGCTCGAGGAATTCCCCTCTCTGCCCGACGCCCCCGAGTCCGGCTCCACCTTCGAGGAGAATGCGCTTCTCAAAGCCCGCTTCTTTCACGAGCGAACGGGATTGCTCACAGTGGCCGAAGATTCCGGGCTGGAGGTGGAAGCGCTGGGTGGGGCTCCAGGTCTCTTCTCCGCCCGATACGGACGGAGCGACGCCGAGCGCATCGCCCGACTGCTCGCCGAGCTTCGCGATGTGCCAGCCGAGCAGCGAACGGCGCGCTTTGTCTGCGTCGCTGCGCTTGTCGGCCCTCATCTGGAGCGGACATTCGCCGGAGAAGTCCACGGGCGAATCCGCACAGCGCCCGCGGGAACCCATGGATTCGGCTTCGATCCCGTCTTCGAATACCCCCCTCTCGGAAAGACCTTCGCCGAAATGACGCGTTCGGAGAAATCCGCCGTGAGCCATCGCGGCCACGCCTTTCGACACCTGCGCGAGTTCCTGACCCTGCTGCTGGAGCGAGAGAGGGATCCCTCGCGATCCCGCGCGTAAGATGAGACGCTTCTCCCGAGTCCGTGAAATCCCCCGCGCCGCGGTGTTCACCAGAGAAGCAAAGGATGCGCGTTCCGGTCGTCAGCTCCCCCAATCGCGCTTGTAGCGGAAGTCATGACCGATCGAACGCGAGGAGATCTTCGGGCAGAGGGGCGTTCGCCGCTTGAACTGAGATCGGCGCACCATCTCGGCGACCCGGCGCACAAGCTCCTCCTCATACCCCTCCGCGACGAGCGCTTCCACGGGGAGACGCCGGTCCACGAGCCCGACAAGGAGGGCATCGAGCGTGTCGTAGGACAGACCCAGTTCCTCCTCGTCGGACTGGCCGACCCAGAGATCGGCCGTCGGCGGCTTCTCCACAATGCGCGTCGGAACGCCCAGATACTGCGCCAATCGCCGCACCTCAGTCTTATAGAGATCGCCGAGCGGCCACATCGCCGCGGCCATGTCTCCGTAGATCGTGCCATACCCGACGAGCAGCTCCGTCTTATTGCTCGTGCCGATCACCAACGCCCGCAGGGCTGCCGAGAGATCGTAAAGGATCAGCATCCGCATGCGCGCCATGACATTTCCTCGTCGGACGCGATCGGCATCCGGGAAGCGCTCGAAGTAGGCATCCACCATCGGCGTGATCTCGATCAGAATCGTCCGAATTCCCAAGTGATCGGCGACCATGCGCGCATCGGAGATGCTCGCCGGGTCGCTCGTCCGATAGGGCATGAGCACCGCATAGGTGTTTTCCGGTCCCAGAGCCCGCGCCGTCAGATGCGCCACGACCGACGAATCCACTCCCCCCGAGAGACCGAGCACACCGCGCTCGAAGCCCACCTTCGTCACTTCCTCGCGGATGAAGCGGACGAGCAGCTCCGCCGCCAAAGCGGGCTGGAAGCTCTCGAAGACCGCCCTCGATGTGCTCTCAGAAGCCTCCCTCTGAGGCGGTGAGATGGTATCGTCTCGCATAGATGCGCTTCAATTCCCGAAGGACCAGATCCAGGCGCTCGTCCCGCAGCAAAGGATAGAACAGACGGGCGCGACGGATCTCCGCCGTATCCACCTCGCCGACGAGCACAGTCTCCTCCAACAGGGGAGCACGCGCCATCGGATGCCCGAACGGATCCACGATCACCGATCCCCCGGTGAACACGGCTCCGTCCTCGAACCCGACGCGGTTCACATAGACGACATAGAGCAAGTAGGCCTGCGATGTGGAGCGCGTGATGATCTCCCACGCCTCGACGCTGCCGAGCTTTCCGTCGCCCCGCACGCCGCGCCCCGGACCCGCCGAGAGGCAGAGGAGCATCTGCGCCCCATCCTGAGCCAGAAGGTACACCGATGAGGGATGCCACATGTCCTCACAGATCAGCATCCCCATGCGTCCCAGCCGCGTATCGAAAGCGCGCAGAATATCGCCCGACGCCAGATATCGCCCCTCGTCGAACATCCCATAGGTCGGCAGATAGATCTTCCGATGGACGTGAACAATCTCCCCCTCACTCACGTAAACCGCCGCATTGAAGAACCGGAAATCTTCGGAGACCTCGACGCACCCGAAGGCGATGTCCATCCGATGCGTCCGGCTGGCCTCTCGCAACGCCGTCACGACTTCCGAGCGGGCGAGATCGAGCGCCACATCCGGAACCAAATCCTCGAGGTAATACCCCGTGAGGGAGAGCTCGGGGAAGACGATGAGATCCGCATCGTGCTCGGCCGCGCGCGCGATCGCCTCCAGATGTCGCGCGAGATTGCGCGCGACGTCCCCGAGCACGGGACGGATCTGTGCCAGCGCGATCTTGAACCGCACGGATCAGCGAATCTCCACGTCGCGACTCACGACGAGACGGAAGCGCGTTCCCGGACGCAGCGAGATGTCCTCGCCCGGAAGTGTGATCTCCGTGACACCGGAGTCCCGAGTCGAGACTTTCATCAGCTCGACGCTCTCGCGCCGCACCCCTCGTCGGGACGGCTTCCCTTCAGGAATCCCCGGATCCGGAATCCGGCGAATGCTGATCCCACCGGAGACCTCAATACGCGGTCCGCGACGCGGCTCCCCCGTCTCCGTCGGGACCATCTCCTTCGGAGGAGGCGGCGGCTCCAGCGCTTTCACCCGCAGGACGATCGGAAGTGTCCGCACGCCCAGCGAGATCTCCCGAAGGTGCACAACGAGCGTCGAGAAGTTCCCGTCCTCATCTTGCTCCGCTGTGGCGACGCCGAGGATGCGGGCGCCCCGAGGCACGACCTCCTTCCCCCCAATGACCACCGCGTGCGTCAGACGGAGCTGCACACGCCCTTCCTCACCGATCAGGCGCGTATCCACGTCCTCCTCCAATTCGGCCACCAGTTCCGTCCCCGAAGGGAGAATCGCGCGTTGGCCGATGCCCGCTGCTCCCGTCCCCAAGAGGACGAGGATCACCGCGCCTATGCCCCCCTGCGAGAGAGCCGCCCACGCCGTCGCCTTCCGAATCTTTCGCCTCATGACTCCCTCCTTCCGGAGCCTTCGAACGCCTTCGCGCTCATCGAAGGCCATAAATCTTCAATCGAAACTCATCGTTGACGAGTCTGATCTCGGGGCGAATCCCCGAAAAGCGCTGGACGAGATGAAGCAGCATGGGCACTCCGCCCGTCACCGTCTCCACACCGTAGTAGGGGCTTTTGAAGATCGCCTTCAATCGCGGATGGGGGGCATGAACGACGCCGTAGCAGATGGGATCGAGCGCAACTCCGGTGGTGCGCATCGGGTTGATCAGCTCGATGCGATCGTCGAAGATGAGGAGGCGCGTCACCTGCTCCCGCGCGCTGTAATCGCGATGCACCACGGCATTGGTGAGCGCTTCCAGTACGGCCGCACGGGGATAACTCGCGCGCGGCTCGACCGGAGACCGTTCCGCCCATCGGCGCGGCGGACGCTCCCGGAGCAGATCCGTGTAGCGCGCCAAGAACCGGAGCGCCCGCTCGTAGACGCTCGCGAGATTCCCCACGATCTCCTCCCGCTCGACAATGGGATCCGTGAGGTCCACACCGCCGAAGCGCGTGGCCACAATGCCGCTGCGCGGCAGATGCTCCGCGACCTTCTCGTCCTTCCCGAAAAGCAAGAGCCCGGCGAGCGTCGGGACGCTCTCCCGCTCGAATTCGACAGCGAGCTGCAAGTAATGGATCATGACCTCATCCACGGGATATCCCTGCTCCTCGAACTCGCTCAGGTCTCCTCCGCGCAACTCTCGCACGTAACTCCAAAAGATGGCCTCATCAATGTCGTCGAGCGTCGCCGTGGGAACGGGCAGCAGCTCGAACCCATACGAATAGCGGGGGTCGTACATCTCGGCGATCTCTTCGGCCGTCGCCTCTCGCTTTGTCGAGCCAACGCGCACATAACACCGATGATCGAACGTCCGGTAGGGCCGATGGATGCCGTTCACCTCCAGCGCGACGATGCGTTTGCCGTTGTCGAAGGCGATCTTATTGATCTGCGGACGAATGGGAGGGATGACGAGGTGGTGGCAGACGTCAATGAGTTGCTGCTCCACCCATTCGGGATCCTCCACGCCTTCAACGCGCCGATTATCGTTCACGCCGATGATGATGAAGCCACCACCGGAATTCGCGAGCGCGACGATCTCCGCCGCCAGCTTCTCCGGATTATTCAAGCGCACCTTGAACTCGACGTAGCTGTCCTCCCCCCCCTGAATGAGGTTGAGCACCTCGGTCCGATCCAACACAACGTGCTCTTCGAAATACTGCTGCGCGAAGAAGGACCGCGTGGAGCTGGGCACGTGCCGATTGCGGAAGCGCTTCCTTCCCATGAGCCGCCCTCGCGCCCCGAAGACGCTCCCTCGAGCGGGACGCACCCGAGGCCGTCTTCGGCGGAATGTCCACGCCGTTCGAACAGAGAGAATATACACGATCGCCGAGCGCCGGTGCAAAAGGTTTTCTCACCGAGGACATCCCGTTCCGCCGACTCAGCGCGGGGTCTCCGAATAGGGTCGGCGAAGGTACCGGCGCGCTTGCGCATGCGCGTCCAGGACGTTCTCCCGTTGCAAGACGAGCCGATACTGAGTCCGAGCAGCGTGACGCTCGCCTCGGAGATCCAGAATCTGGCCGATGCGAAGATGCGCCAGCGTCTTCAGATCCGCATGCGCCTCCTCCATGGCCACGAGACGGCGAAAATGGTGAAGCGCCGCTTGCTTGTACCCGCTCTGGAAGAGAGCTTCGGCATACTGATAGCGGATCAGATCCTGCACCTCCCGGGACGCGGGATGCGCAAGCAGGTCCTCGAACGCTCGGACGGCATCCGCGCGCTCACCCAGGCGCATGAGAAGATTGGCCCGCTCCAGCCCGAAGAGATAATTGCGCGGGTATCGCGCGATCAGGTCCTCCAGCATGCGGAGGGCATCCGAGAATCGCCCCTCGCGATAGTAGACGGCGACAAGCAGCGTGCGCGCATCATCGGCCACATATTTGCCCGATCGCGCGGCTTCCTCCAACTGCTCGATGCCCCGCTCGCGGCTGCCGCGAATCCCCCCCAGGGCGACCAGAATCTTCACCGCCAAGGGCAAGCTTCCCACAATGTACTCGTAGAGGCCCACGGTGAGATAGGCATCGGCAAACTGCGCATCGCGGCGCAGGACCTCCCGGTGCTCCTTCACGGCGCGAAATCCATTGCGCAAGGCCGAGAAGAATTTTCGGAGGACCGTGGCCTCATAGCCGGCCAGCACAGCGTACGCCGCGCCGAGGAAATATCGAGCCTCGACATCGGCCTCATCAGCGCGAAGCCGCGCTTCGGCCTTCTCGATGGCGCGCTCGATGTAGGAGCGGAAGCGCTTCTCCTGCTCCTCATCCCCGCGCTCCTCCGATTGAGCGTAGAAAGCCGGATTGATATAGACGCCCGTCTGAAGCCGCCGCGCGCGATTGAGCCCATCAATCCACACGTAGGTGGCCAGGTACAGATACCCCGCCGGATGCTCAGGGAAGTCAGCGACGAGGCGCTCGAAATACGCTCGCGCCGTCTCGTACTCGAGATTGTAGAAAGCCTGGAACCCCGCGCGACGCAAGGCCTCAAACGATTCCGGCTCTTGCGAAGCCCCGCAGCCTCTCCCGGCGATCAGAAGATCGCGCGGAGCGCCCCCGCGCACCGCCACTCCGGGAGAGGCCCACGAGCTCAGGAGGGCGATCACAAGCGTGCCGCTCAGAATGCGCGCGTTCATACGACCGCTGCAGACGAGTATTGTATCACCGCCGCGACGCTCGAGGAACGACCACGCGGAGGGCTCGGGGAATGATCTCGAAGTCCACAGGAAGCGTCCCCGCCCACTCGCCGTCCACCTGAAAGGGGATCTCCACCCCCGAATCGGCATACGCGCGTCCTCGCTGCGCACCCATGTAAAGGACGCCGGGCTGATGGATGTGCCACCCCAGAAACGCCAAGGGCAGGTAAAGGAGCAGATACGCCAACTTGCTGCGGCTCGTGATGATGCATGCGCGCAACTCCTCCGAATCGGGACGCGCGTCGGGAGCCATGCGGATTCCCCCACCGTAGCTCGGCACATTGGCGAGCGCGGCGAACGTCGCGCGGACGCGCCAATTCTCGAGCTCGAGCGTGAACACCGGAGCCTTCCAGATGAAGAGGTGCTGCAGCCCGGCGATCCAGTAGGCGAGCACCCCCGCGTTCCGTTTGAGCCGAGGATTCACATGACGCACGATCGAGGCATCCAAGCCGATGCCGACCATCGCCGCAAAGTATCGGTCATTGGCTCGACCGAGGCTCAGAGGGCGGCTGTGATGCTCCGCGATCATGCGGACGAGATCGGGCACGCGACGAGGAATACCCAGGGCGTGAGCCAGGACATTGGCCGTGCCGACGGGCCAAAGGGCGAGAGTGACCGGATGACCGACGATCCCCTGCAGGACCTCGTTCACCGTCCCATCGCCGCCGCGGACGATGAGGCACTCCGCTCCCGCGCCCACCGCCTGCCGAGCGAGCTGCGCCGCCTCCCCTGGCCGTGAGGTCGTCAGCACGTCCAGGGTGATCCCACGCTCGGCGAGCAGCTTTCGGAAGCGCGCGATCTGCTCCCGTGCCGGTTGCCGACGCCCGGCCATCGGGTTGTGGATGAGTGCGGCATACCTGAGGGAGGACACAGCGAACGCGCTGCCGTGTCGGCGCAAGCCCCCCTTCATTCCAGACGATAGTTGGGCGCTTCCTTGGTGATGATCACATCGTGCACATGGCTTTCGCGCCATCCGGCGGGGGTGATCCGGATGAAGCGCGCCTTCTCTTGCAACTCTCGGATCGTGCGACAGCCGCAATACCCCATGCCCGCGCGCAATCCTCCCACCAATTGCTCGACGATCGCCGCCAACGGCCCCTTGTACGGAACCTTCCCCTCGACGCCTTCGGGCACGAGCTTTCCGCGCTCCAGATCCTGAGCGTAACGGTCGCTACTGCCCGCCATCATCGCGCCGAGGGATCCCATGCCGCGATAGGTCTTGAACGTGCGCCCTTGATAGAGGATCGTCTCCCCCGGACTCTCATCGGTTCCGGCAAAAAGAGAGCCAATCATCACGCAATCGGCGCCAGCGGCAATGGCCTTGGTGATGTCACCGGAGAATCGAATTCCGCCATCGGCGATGATGGGAACGCCTGTGCCGCGCGCGGCGCGTGCGCAGTCCATGATCGCCGTGATCTGCGGCACACCGGCGCCCGTCACCACGCGCGTCGTGCAGATGGACCCCGGACCTTGCCCGACCTTCACCCCATCGGCACCGGCGGCGATCAGCTCCCGCGTCGCCTCCGCCGTCGAGACATTTCCGGCAACCACGTCAACCTCGGGAAACTTCCGCTTCACCTGCCGAACCGCCTCCAGCACGCGCGTCGCATGCCCATGGGCCGTATCAATGACGAGCACGTCCACGCGCGCCTTGACCAGCTCCGCCGCTCGCTCCAGGAAATCCCCCGTCGCCCCGATCGCCGCCCCCACGCGCAGTCGTCCCAGATGATCCTTGGCCGCATTCGGGTATTTGATCGCTTTCTGAATGTCCTTGACCGTGATCAACCCCTTCAACCGGAAATCCTCATCCACGATCGGGAGCTTCTCAATGCGATACTGCTGCAAGATCGCCTTCGCATCCTCGAGCGTCGTCCCCACGGGCGCCGTGATCAGCTTCTCGCGCCCGGTCATCACGTCGCGAACGCGCAGGTCCAGGCGAGTCTCAAACCGCAGATCGCGATTCGTCAGAATCCCCACGAGCTTTCCGTCTCCATCCACCACGGGAACGCCTGAGATTTTGTAATGCGCCATCACCGCCAGGGCCTCCGAGATCGGCCGATCCGGTGTGATCGTGATGGGATCCACGATCATTCCACTCTCGGAGCGCTTCACTTTGTCCACCTCAGCCGCCTGCGCCTCAATCGAGAGATTGCGGTGGATGACCCCAATTCCTCCCTGCTGCGCGAGCGCAATGGCCAGGTGCGCCTCGGTGACCGTATCCATCGCCGCGCTGCTGATGGGAATGTTCAACCGCACGTTCCGAGAGAAAAAGGTCGTCGTATCGGTCTCCGTCGGCAAGATCTCGCTCCGGGCGGGGATGAGCAAAACGTCATCAAAGGTGAGCCCTTCCGGAAGACTCATCGCCGATATGGTCGTGTCGTGGTCGCTCATAGCTAGGCTGTGAGTTTACGCGGAGAGGGCGACGTCGTCAAGAAAGGAGGGTCGGGGGAACGGACCACCGCTCACGCCGCCGTGACGTGTTCCTTCAACCGCTCCATCTGGTGGTGCGCGATGAGGGCGTCAATCAGTTCGTCCAACTCCCCGTCCAGGATGAGGTCGAGCTTGTACAGGGTGAGGCCGATGCGATGATCCGTCACGCGATTCTCTTTGAAATTGTAGGTGCGGATCTTCTCGCTTCGATCCCCGCTCTTCACTTGCTGGCGGCGTTCGGCCGAGAGGGCCTCGTGCTGCTTGCGCCGCTCCATCTCCAACAGGCGGGAACGAAGCACGCGCAGCGCGCGCTCGCGGTTCTTGATCTGCGAGCGCTCATCCTGACAGGTCACGACCACCCCCGTGGGCAGATGCGTGATCCGCACGGCCGAATACGTCGTATTGACCGACTGCCCCCCATGCCCCGAGGAGCAGAAGGTATCAATCCGGAGATCCTTCGGATCGAGGCGCACTTCCACCTCTTCCGCTTCGGGCAGAACGGCCACCGTCGCCGCCGATGTATGAACGCGACCGCTGGCCTCCGTGACCGGAACGCGCTGCACGCGATGCACTCCGGATTCGAACTTCAAGCGAGAATATGCCCCTCGACCTTCGATCAGGAGGATCGCTTCTTTGATGCCCCCGATATCGGACTCGGAGACATCGAGCATCTGCACGCGCCACCCCTGACGCTCGGCGTAACGGGCGTACATGCGCAAAAGATCCGCGGCAAAGAGCGTCGCCTCCGCACCCCCGGTCCCGGCGCGAATCTCCAAGACGACATTGCGATCGTCGTTCGGATCTTTCGGCAGCAACAGCAGCTTCAGCTCGTGCTCGCACCGGTGCAGCTTCTCCTCCAGAGCATGCACCTCGGCGCGCGCCAGCTCGCGCAGCTCCCCATCGGCCTCCTCCGCGAGCAGCGCGCGCGCATCCTCCAGCTCCCGCCGCAGACGTTCATACTCGCGATACTTCTCGACGATCGGCTCCAGCTCCCGCCGCTGCTTGAGAAGCTTCACGGATCGCCCGTGATCGAGAAGCACCTCCGGATCGGCGAGCTGGGTCTCCAGCTCTTCGTACTTCGCCACGACCTCTCTGAGCCTCTCCATCATCTCCATCGAGGACATCCCCATCCGGGAAATATCGAGGGCCACAAGCGCTCACCAGCCTCCACGACGGCAAGCTCTTGTGGCCCGACCTGTCGCAACGGCTTCCGCTATCCCGCAGCCTCTCCAGCCGGGCGCTGCCCGTACTTCTTTTGGAAGCGCTCGACGCGGCCCGCACTATCCACATATTTCTGCTTCCCCGTGAAGAAGGGATGGCAGGCCGAACACACCTCCAGATGAATCTCCCGCTTGGTCGAGCGCGTGCGCCACGTTTCGCCACAGGCGCACGTGACAATCGCCTCCACGTATTCCGGATGGATGCCTTTCTTCACCGCTTCCCCCCCTCTCTCCGCGTTCTCAAGGCTCAAAGGGTACACAGCACGCTCCCCCATTGTCAAGAAGACCCGCTCCCTGCGCCAAGAGATCGTGAGCAGGAGGACTGTGAAGGTGGCGTGAGAAAGCGGGTATTTTCCCGCGCTGTTTCGAGCTGCCACGATGGCGATTGTGAAGGTGAATAAACGGGCATCCTCTCCAAGGGTCCGAGTGCGAAGAAACGCCCCGAAAGGATGCGCGCTCCGGACATATCGTGCAAGCCGCATCTGCAGCATGAAGAAGACTGAAAGCGCGACGCCCGCTTGTCAAAACCGACCGGCGGAGTGACTCCCCCGGCCAGACCGTGCGGCTGTGGTAGAGCGGCCCTCGGATCGTGCGCACATGGGTGCGGCGCTCCCCAGAACGCGAGCGAAGCGCCTGTGGGATCGAGTTTGGATTTCGCAGAGTCCCGCACTTCCCAGAGCGGGCGAGGCGCTTGTGGGATCCAGTGTTGCATTTCGCAGAGTCTCACACTTCCCAGAGCGCGAGCGAGGCTGGGCTGGAGGAGCGCAGCCGCCGTCCCCCCTTGCTGCCTCCAACCGGTGCCTGAGCTTATGGAAAGTTAAGAATGCCTCGCAAAACTTACCGCTGAGGCGCAAAGGACGCAAAGAAAAACGAGAAAAAGCCGTGAAACTTCTCTCGGCGTCCTCCGCGCCTCTGCGGCTTTGATAGGCGCTCTAAACGAAAGGGAATCCAAACGCAAGCTCGGCTGAGCGAACTCTATCACGAGCGAACCCTATTGATATACCCCCACTGCGGATGAACCTGCGAAGCAGGCGACCGGAATTAGCCTAGAAGTCATCCCGAAATTGTGGACAGGCGGGGCGCCTTTGTTCTCAACTCGGGGTGAGACCAGAGGGAGGATTCCGGCATGAGAAGGAATGCTGAGCGATGAGCAAGGGGCTCGCATTACTCCAGTGCTTTCTCCGCAGAAGCCTCGGGGGGAGGAGGCGGGCTGATGATCGGTAGACTGTGGAAGGCATCTTGTGGATGTCGAAGAGCGGGTGCCGGTGGCCGGATTTACCTCAGGAATATGGGAGCACGAGCCGGTGCCACCGGCGGCGGAAGGAGCAGGGAGGAGAGGATCGTGCGGGCCTTTCTCTGTGGATGAGGGAGGGAAGCTCCGGTGGGAGAGGGCCTTTTTGGATGCCACCTTTGTGCCTGCCCAAAGGGGGGAGAAGGTGGGACTCACCCGCAGGGAGAAGGGGGGCACGGTGATGATGACGGTGATGATGGTGGTGGATGGGTAGGGCCTTCCCCTGGGGGTACTGCTGGAGAGCCCCCAAGGAGTGAGGTGAAGCTGGCCGAGGAGGTGCTGAGGCCAGTTCGGGTACCCCGACGGGTGGGGGGAGAAGGAGGTGGTGGAGCGATGCCTTCCGCAGAAGGCTGTGAGCCCGAGGCCTGAAGCCCGGCTCCCCCGCAGGAAGAACGCCCGGGTCCGGCCTGGGAGGAAGCCAGACCTCTCAGGCTACCAGCGGCGGTGGGCGGTCGAAAGGACCTTCGCCTGGCTGGGAGGCTTTCGACGGCTGCTGGTGGGATGGGAAACGAGAGCCCACATCTACCTTGCCTTCCTCCTGCTGACCTGCTCCCTCATCCCCCTGAAGGCTATTTCGGGATGAGTTCTACACAGACCAAGACTCACAGAACGCATCGTCTCACCACTTCCGATTCCGAATCTCATCCGAACTCACCCGACGTTCACCCATATCGGGCGGCACAGTCGCGTTTTCAAAGAACCTCACGATGTCGCACACCATTAATTGCCGTCGGCTATCAAAGCAACATCGTCCACAAAGAAGCTGGTGGGTAGGCTTCCATCTGTTGTGCAATAAAACCGCAACCGTATAGTCTGGCCCCTAAAGTCCAACACACTAAAAGGCCCGCTTCGTGTCCATATATTCGTCTTGTGATAGTTGCACAGCATTGTCAAAGTCCTTAGAAGGGCGTTGTCACTCGGTCTCCTGACTTCGACCACGAGCTTGTCATAGCACGTGCTGGTACTTGTCTCATCTGTTGCAACCTGATACCAGAACTCGACATTGGCTACCGTTGCATTCGCGGGGATCGTCACATCTTGGTAAATGTACTCGCTTACGTTGTTGGCCGCTCCAAACCAAGCGTACCAGCTTCCGGTCCGTGCTCTAGCGGCTGTCGAGTTCGTGATGATATTGTATCCAGTCGAGCTATACTGAACCCAGTATGCCGACCCGCTCTCAAAGCTCGGGTTTAGCAACCGATTTGTAGCTGGGGGCAAAGAGTTGGTTCTGAAGGACATCCCGGAGCCATAGGTCGTTCCCGCACTGTTGCTGGCCACGATCCGATAGTAGTAGGTCGTGTTCGGCAATAGCCCGCTCAGATTGGCCGATACATTGACAGTG
>Ga0079995_1035935_pt1 | contig 34260 bp, 33 predicted proteins | sample FaiFalFF_MnMetaG_2_FD_69198 | JGI IMG/M metagenome (GOLD analysis project Ga0079995, IMG submission 69198) | Freshwater microbial communities from Yellowstone National Park, Wyoming, USA - Fairy Falls C (FF_Mn_C) (SPADES assembly) (version 4) | ecosystem: Environmental > Aquatic > Freshwater >...
GTACACGGGGGAGGAATTGCGGCTCCCTCCCCGCGTGCGGGGAAGGTTGGGGTGGGGGCGCGACATTTACATGATTAGAATCCAACGAATTCTTTGCGAAGGAGCAAACCTGTATGGCAACTGTAAGGGCGTTTCGAGCGACCCGTTTCGCGCGGCTGATTCCCGAAGTCGTTGCGCCGCCGTATGATGTCATCGACGACACCCTGCGTCAGGAGTTGGCGGCGCGCAACCCGTACAATATCGTGCATCTGACCCTGCCAGAGGGGGGCGACGACCGCTACGCCCGTGCCGCACGCCTGCTCCAGCATTGGCTTGCCGAAGGTGTGCTGCGTCAAGACCCCGACCCCGCGATTTACCGCTATGTGCAGCGGTTCCACGACCCGCTGTCGGGCAGCATGCGCACGCGCACGGGCTACTTCGTGCTGCTGCACACCGAGCCTTACGAGAACGGCGTCGTGCTGCCCCACGAGCAGACCTTCCCTGGCGTTAAGGAAGACCGCTACCGCTTGCTGCAGGCGACCCGCACACACTTGGAGACCATTTTCGGACTGTTCGAGAACACCCCCGCGTTCCAAGAGGCGATTGCCGACGCGATGTGGGAGCCGCTGGCGCAGGTGGAAGGCGACGACCTGCCCGAAGGAAGTTTCCACAAACTGGAGCGCATCACGAATCCCGTGGAGGTCTCGCGGTTTGAGCGCGCCTTCGCGAACGCTCGCGTATGGATCGCCGACGGGCATCACCGCTACGAGACTGCGCTGCGCTACGGGCAGACCTACGGCGCCGACGGCTCGCCCGAACGGTTCGTGCCTATCCTGCTCGTGCCGCTGGACGACCCTGGCTTGGTGATTCTGCCGACGCATCGCGTGCTTGCCGAGTTGCCGCCTGGCACGCCCGCCGAGTGGCAAGCGCGCCTGCAAAGCGAGTTCGAATGCGTCCCCGTCGCGCACGAGGCGGTGCTGGAACAGATGGCGCAGCATGGCGGCGAGGCGATCGGCTTCGTGTGGCGCGAGGGCGCGTGGCTCATCCGCCCGAAGATGTACCCGCCCGTGCAAGGCTTGCCCGACGCGCTGATACGGCTCGACTCGTGGGTGCTGCACGAGCGCATCATGCCCGCGCTGGGCTATACTGAGCCGCAGAAGCGCTACACCCGCTCGGCGGAGGACGCATTGGAGTCGGTGCGCACGGGTGCGGCGCAGGCGGCGTTCTTGCTCAACCCGCCCCCGCTGCGCGCCCTGCAGCAAATCGCCAGCGCAGGCGGCAAAATGCCCCACAAGTCCACCTACTTCCACCCGAAGGTGCTGTCGGGGCTGATCCTATGGCAGGTGGGCGCATGAAGGTCATCGGCGTGATTCCCGCGCGGTTGGCGGCGACGCGGCTGCCCAACAAGCCCCTGCTGGACATCGCGGGCAAGCCGATGATTCAGTGGGTGTGGGAGCGGGCGTCGCAGGCGCGCACGCTGCATGAACTCTACATCGCCACGCCTGACCCCGAAATCGTGGCGGCGGCACAAGCCTTCGGCGCACAGGCGATGCTCACCAGCCACGCGCACCGCTCAGGCACCGACCGCATGGCGGAAGTCGCCCGCAACACCGACGGCGAGATTTATGTCAACATTCAGGGCGACGAACCACTGCTCAACCCCGAAGCGATTGACCGCGCCGTGCAGCCCCTGCTGGACGACCCCAGCGTCATGATGAGCAGCCTCTACTGCCACGCGCAGCCCGAAGATTACGAGGCGCCCAGCGTGGTGAAGGTGGTCGTCGACCAAAACGGCGACGCGCTCTACTTCTCCCGCTCGCGTATCCCGTATCCGCGCGAGGCGACCGATGTGCCCGTGCTGCGCCACATTGGGCTGTATGTGTTCCGCAGGGCGCTGCTGCTGCAATACGCCCAGTGGGAACCGACGCCGCTGGAACGCACCGAATCGCTGGAGCAGTTGCGCGTGCTGGAACACGGCTACAAAATCCGCATGGTCTACTTCCCGCAGCCGTCGATTGCGGTGGACACGGAGACCGACCTGCAGCGCGTGCGGACGATACTCTCCAGCGCGGGTTCGATGTAGAGCGCGGTGCTGAGCGCGTCGCACAGCGTCGGGTCGTCGCCAATCACGGCTACGGGCGGGCGCGACGGGGCAGGGTAGCCTGTGCGTGGGTCTATGATGTGCCCGTAGCGTATGCCATTCACCTCGAAGTATTGCTCGGTGTCGCCTGCGACGGCGAGCGCGGCGTCCTGTAGGCGCATTTCGCTCCCGTCGGGCAGGCGAATGAGCCAGCCTGATTGCGTGTGTGAAGTGTTGCCCCCCTCCTGCAGGTTCCCCCCGCTTCGCGAGGGGAACCGCTCAAATTCGGTTCCCCCTGCGTGCATGGGGAACCCTAAGGAGGGGGTGCTTTCAAAATCTGCAGGCGTTCCCAGCGCGTACAGCGTGCTGCCGCCTGCGTCCACAAGGGCGTTGCCTACCCCCAGTTCGCGCAGAATCCGCACGCACTGCGCGATTGCCCAACCCTTGCCGATTGCGCCGAAACTGAGTTCCACGCCAGGCAGTGCGTAGTAGACCCAGCAGCCGCTTGGCTCCAGCAGCACCAGTTCCATCCCAACGCGCTCCAACGCCTGCTCGATGGCAGGGGGGTCGGGCACGCGGTACTGCTTGTCCACGAAGCCCCACAGGCGCAGCAGGGGCGTCACGGTCGGGTCGAACGCGCCCTGCGTCAGCGCATACAGCGACTGGCAGATCTGCAGCAGGCGGAACAGTTCAGGCTCCACGCGGACAGGCTGCTCGTGCGCGTGCGCATTCAGGTAGCACAGGTCGCTGTCGGGCAGGTAGAGGCTGAGTTGGCGTTCGAGTCGGCGCGTCTCTTCCTGCAGTTCGCCTGCGACGCCCGCTGCCCACTCGCGCTCGCCGTCGGGCAGATACAGCGTAAACTCCGTGCCCATCGCCCGCCAAGTGAACTGGTGCATCGGGTGGGAGTGTACCCAGTCGTGGCAGTTATGGGGTATCCTGTCGGCGGAGGCGACGATGCGACGCTGGGTGCTGTTGGGGGCGTGCTGGCTGCTCATCGCGTGCCAGCCGAGACAGACGGGTTCCGAGAACGGCGTGTGGGTTCCCAACTTGCGGGTGGTGGGCAGGACTCAAGACTACGAGACCGTGCGCTACGAACGGGACGGCGTGCCGCTGTACGCCGAGATTTACCGTCCGAAGGGCAAGTCGCGTGCGCCTGCGGTGGTGCTGCTGCCTGGCGGGTTCGTGGGCGTGAACGCGAACCATCGGGCGGCGGCGCGACGGTTGGCGCAGGCGGGCTATCTGGTTGCGCTGCCCCACATGCGCGGGCAGGGCAAAAGCGGCGGCTTCATCGACTTCGGGCTGGAAGACGCGGTGGATGTGCGCGGGCTGGCACGCGCACTCGCGCAGGTCGGCGGCGACGGCAGGTACGCCTACATGGGCGTCTCGCTGGGCGGGGCTATCGCCATCAACGCCGCCCGCAACGACCCCGATACGCGCGGGATTGTGTGCGTGATGACGCCGATGGACTTTCGCGAGCAGCGACAGATGCTGCTCAACTACGGGCGCACAGAGCGCGCCAAGCGCTGGGACGATTGGGTGGGCGGCTCGCCCGACGAGTGCCCCGAATGCTGGGACGCACGCGACCCGCTCAAGCATGTGCTGGAGGTGCGCGCGCCGATTATGTTCATTCAGGCGGGCGAGGATGTGCTAATCCCCGTCTCGCAGGCGTGTCGCTGGCGCGAGGCGCGGCGGGCGATGGGGCGCACGGTATATACCGTCGCGCTCACAGACGACGGCAAGCCGTGGCGCGGCAGGCTCAAGGAACGCCAGCAGTGCGCCCTGCCGTTCACAGGCTGGGGCGACCTGCGCGACGACCACTTGGTCTTTTTCCCCAGCCTGCCGCATCGCACGAACGACGCCGTATGGGAAGTCGCGCTGAAGGCGTTGGCACGCTGGTTCGAGGAGGGCGCGCATGGTTAGCCCAACGCACGACAACGCGGCGGTCGCCGCGCCGCCCGCCCAAGACGCTAACGAACGCTTCCGCTGGGTGGAGGTGTTTCGCGGGCTGGCGATTCTGGAGGTGGTGTTCCACCATGCGTCGGGGCGGTTTCTGGGGATGCTCGATCGCGACGGGCTGGCATGGCTGATTCTGGCGGTGCTGAACCGCACGCTGCACTACGCCGTGCCCGCGTTTTTGATGATGACCGCGCTGGTGCTGACAACTGCGCTGCTGCGCCAGTTCCGCATACGGCGGTACACGACCAATCGCGCGTTGCGAGCGCTGCTGCCCTACCTGCTCTGGAGTGGGGTCTACTTGGCGTATCGGTACTTTGCGTTTGGCGCGTCGCCTGATTGGTCGCGCTGGGCGGACTACCTGTTCTGGGGCAAGGCGTATTTTCACCTTTATTTTCTGGCGGTGGCGATGCAGCTCTATGTGTTGCTGCCGTTGCTGTTGCCTGTGGCGCGCCTGCGCCCGCCGTTCTGGGCGGTGCTGTTTGCCATCGTCGCGCTCACGATGGCGGTCTACTGGTTTAACCGACTGGTGTACCGTGTGCCCTACACAGGCAGTTATGTGCTGTGGTACACGCCCGTGGTGCTGCTGGGGATGTGGCTGGCGACTCAGACGGCGCGGTTGGACGCGGTGCTGCGTCGGGGGTGGCTGCTTGCGCTGGGATGCGCAGGCGCGGGGCTGTGGCTCTATTTGCCGCTCGCGCTGGATGCCCTGCGCGGGCATGCGGTCAACACCTTCCAGTATCAGGTGGGCAACTGGCTGTTCACGACGGGGGTCAGTTTCCTGCTGCTGGCAGTGGCGTATTGGCTCAGCACGCGCGAGTGGCGGGTGGTTTCGGGCGTCGGCGTGCTGGGACGCTACTCGCTGCAGATTTACCTGCTGCACCCGCTGATCCTGGCGGAGTTGGCGCGTTGGGGTCTGGCGGGCGCGTTGCAGGCGCGTTTCGGGCTGCCTGTGTTTTATCTGCTGGGTTTGCTGGTTCCGTTCGGGCTGGCGTGGTTGTTGGCGCGTGTGCCGCGCGTGTCGCTGGCGATTTTCGGGCGCGCTTAGCCCAGCATCAGCGCAAGGAGTGCCTTCTGGGTGTGCAGGCGGTTCTCGGCTTGATCCCAGACCGCCGACTGCGCGCCGTCCAGCACGGCGTCGGTAATCTCCTCGCCGCGGCGGGCGGGCAGACAGTGTAGCACAATCGCGTCAGGCTTGGCAAGCGCCAGCAGCGACTCGTTGACCTGATACGGCAGGAACTTGCGCATGCGCGCCTCGCGCTCGGTCTCGAAGCCCATCGAGACCCACACATCGGTGTAGACCACATCGGCGTCGGCGACCGCCTCGCGTGGGTCGTCCACCACCACGACCCCGCCGCCCGACTCGGCGGCGAAGGCTTGCGCCTGCTGCAGGATCTCTGCGCGGGGCGCGTAGCCTTCAGGCGTCGCGATGCGCACGGTGTGCCCCAGCATCGCCGCCAGCAGGGTGAAACTGTGGCACACATTGTTGCCGTCGCCGACCCACGCCAGCGTGCGGGGCGCGGTTCCGAGGCGTTCCTGAATGGTCATCAGATCCGCCAGCGCTTGGCACGGGTGTTCGCGGTCGCTCAGCGCATTAATCACGGGCACATCCGAGAAGCGCGCGAGTTCCTCCAGCGCAGTGTGCAGGAACACCCGCGCAATGATCCCCTGCACCCAGCGTCCCAGGTTGCGGGCGATGTCCATCACCGCCTCGCGCGCGCCCATCTGGATGTCGCTCTGCGTTAGGTACACCCCATACGCGCCCATCTGGTACAGCCCGACTTCCAGTGTCACGCGCGTGCGCAGCGACGGCTTCTCGAAAATCAGCGCGACGGCGGTCGGACGCTCGAAGCGGAACAACTCGCGTCCTTGCTGCGTGGCGCGTTTCATCGCGTGCGCCAGCGCAAGGACGGTCTCCGCCGATTCGCGGGTCAGGTCGGTTATCGAAAGGTAATGGCGCGGTGGGTTTGATGCCTGCCAGTGCGCCCGCGCCTGCTCATAACTCATCGGCTCGCCTTTTTGCACCCAATTAGTTTACCCCGTTGTGCTTGTGTGCATGCGCAAGCGCAGGCTGAGTACCGTTAAGATAAGGCTCACCAGCCACGCGCCGACGGCGACGCTGAGAATGCCCGCCTGAAAGTCGCCCGTGAGCGCGACCAGCGTGCCCGGAATGAACGAGCCGCCGACCCCGCCCAGCAGCACGGTTGTGCCGTTATACAGCCCCGTGCCCGCGCCCACACGCTCGGCAGGCAGCATGCCCTGCAAAGTCGCGAACTCCTGCGCGTTGAAACTGCTCTGCAGGAACACGCCAAGCGCGAGCAGCGCAATCACCCCCGCGTTGGCGTCCACATACGCCGTCAGCAGCACACACAACCCCGCCAGCAGCAGCCCCGCGCTGGCAAACGAGATGCGCCTACCCGTGCGGTCGCCCCAGTACGCCCAGAAAAACACGCCCGCTATCCCCGCGATGAACACCCCAAACAGCGGCAGGCTCAACTCGCCGAACGGAATGCCGCGCGTGCGGTTCAGATAGCTGGGCAGCCAGTTCAGGATGCCGAACACGCAGAAGGCGTTGCACACCCCCGCCACCAGGTATAGCCAGAACGCCAGCGGGTCGTGCGCGCCGTATGCTCGCAGCGCGTCGGCAACGCGCAGGCGCATCCCCGACGCCTGCGACGGCTGCCACCCAGGCGGCTGGTCGCTGATGTAGCGCGCCACCAGCGGCAGGCTAACTGCCATCCCCGCCGCGCCCAACAGCAGAAAGGTCGCCCGCCAGCCGAACCGCTCCGCCAGCGGCACGACGATTAGCGGCGCGACCGCCAGCGCGACCAAGATGCCCGCCACATAGATTGCGTTTGCCCGCCCGCGCTCGTGCGGCGCGAACCACCGCCCGACCAACGCGCTGTTCATCGGCATATGCACGCTCTCTGCCGCGCCCAGCAGCAGGCGCAGCGCAATCAGCGCACCCAGCGAACCGCCCAGCGGGTAGAACAGCATCGTGCAGACCGAAAAGCCCGCCACCGACGCCATCAGGCTGCGCTTGACGCCCCACCGCTCCGCCAGCGGGCTGAGAATCACCTGCGCAATGCCGAAGGTCAGGTAAAACGCGCCCAGCAGCAGGTTGCCGTGCTGCCCGATTTGGCGGTCGTCCCAGCCGAACTCGCGCGCGATTTGCGGCAGCACTATCGCCAAGTTGTTGCGATCCAAGTAATGCACGAAGACCGTAACCGCCAGCACCAGCGGGATTATCCATCGGCTGCGCGTCATGGTGGGGGAGTGTACCTACCGATGCGCTTCCGCCTGCGCCTTAATATGGCGCAGCACGCGCCCGTGAATTCGGTGAATCAGCGCGTCGCACCACCAGCGCCAGTAAAACGCGGGGTACAGATTGTGGCGGTACCAGGTCGTGCCGACCAGTCGCGTGCGGTTGTTGGGCAGCGGGGTCAGGCGGAACTCGCCCTGCTCGGCGACGAAGTAGCCGTGCGCGTGGGGCGTGGGCAAGTGTCCATACGGCGACAGCTCCACCAGCGCAGGCGGGTTCCCCGTGACGCGGAAACGCAGCAGGTGCGGCGCGTCCCAGACGGTAATCGGCTCCACGAACGCGCCCGTCGAAAAGACGCAGTACCGACACGCGCCGACGCCCGTCCCCTCAACCCGCGCCTCAGTTGGGTAGGCGATGCCCAGTCGGAAGGGCAACTCGGTGGGTTCAGGCAGCGGCGGGAAAGCAACGACACAGCGCCAGACAACTTCGGGTGGCGCGTCGATCTCTACGGCGGTGGACACCGCGTACAAGGGCGGCTGCGTCAGGCGTGTCTCCGCGCCCATCAGCGCGGGCACGCACAGCAGCACGAGCAGGCTCAGCCACTCCGCGCCAGGGCGGTTCGGACGCGCCTGCAGCGTATGTCCGACGAGTGCGCCGAGCAAGCCCAACACGGCGGCAATCGGCGCCGCCATCACCAGACAGAGCGCGCCCTCCAACGCCAGCAGCAACAGCCCCGCGCCCCACATCAGCAGCGCCGTGCCCGCGACGGCGAGGCTCTCGCCCCGCGTGCGCGGCGCGTGCGCCCCCGCAATCACAGGCGCGAGCAACCCCACAGCGAACGGCGCGCCCACAAACAGCCCCCAGCCGTACTGCTGGAACCCGTAGACGCCCAGCAGGCAGAACGCGACGCCAATCGGCGCAGGCAGCAACGCGCCCGCCCACCAACTGCCCCGCTCGTCGCGCGGCACAAACCGTTGCCAGCCGCGCACGCTCGCCGACACTCCTTCCGCCTGCGCCCGACTCGGCAGCAGACACAGCGACAGAAACAGCATCACATTCAGCAGCGGCACAAAGAACAGCAGCACCCACCCGCCGTGCAACCCCGCTGCACGCAGACGCAAATAAGTCAGCGTCAGCCCCACAAGCGCGAAGGGCGCGCTCGTCCACAGCAGTGTCAGGTACATCGGGCGCAGCGCATCAGGAACCTGCAGCAGCGAGCCTTCGTGCGGCAACACCCAGTAGTGCCACGGCAGCCACTGCACGCCGTACCGCGCCGCTACATAGCGATCGATCAGGTACTTCACCAACGCAAGCAGCACGCCCGCTGCGGCGTACACCTCGCGCCGTGAGAGCCACTCGATGAGTCGCATCTACCGCCTCCGAATCAGCCGCCAGAACAGGTAGCTTGCCAGCGCGCCGCCCACCAGCCCGCCCAGCATCGACGCCAACAGCGGGGGCAGTTGCATCTGCCCGAACAGCCACGCCAGCGGCAGCGACATCAGCACAATCAGCCCCAGCGTGTTGAGCAGCGCGCGGCGCGCCGTGCGCTGGGCGGCGCGTTCCAGTCGCAGCATCGCTTCGAAGTCCGCCGTGCCGTGCTGCAGGTACTCCGTCAAGCCGCGCAGCTCCGCCACAATCAAGTCGGCGTCCTGCTCGCTGAGTGCGCGCACACTGCGCGGGAAGTCGAAGGTCACATCGACCAGCGTCTGTGCGCCCCACGGCTGCACCTTCGCCTCCACGATAATCGGCAACTGGCGCGGCGACATCGTGAGCAGGGCTTTCCACAAGCTCCCCCGCGCCCAGCGCAAGTCAGGCGGCAAGGTACGATAGCCCACTGCACTGAAGTAGTCGTTCAACCGCGCGGCGGCGGTCTCCACATCGCACGCCGTCGCGCCCGACCAGCGGAACTTCATAGCGTCTCCCCAGTGCGTCGGATACCCCGCAGCAGCCGCTTGCGATAGGCAGGCGGTACGCGACGCACCTGATGGCAGTTGCGGCAGCGCGCCTCGTAATGCTCCGCCGCGCCAATCAGGATGGTCGGCTCGTCCCACGCGGCGGGGCGACCGTCCACCAGCCGCTGCGTGTGGCTCGCAGGGCGACCGCACTGCACGCAAATCGCGCGGAGCTTAATCACCTCGTCCGCGTGCGCCATCAGCAACGGCATAATCCCGAACGGCTGGCGACGGAAGTCCTGATCCAGCCCTGCCACGATGACCGTCTTGCCCGCATCCGCCAGCTCCACGCACAAGCGCACCAGCTCCTCGTCGAAAAACTGCGCCTCTTCGATGGCGACGACCTCGGTGTCGGCGTCCAGATGGCACAGCAACTCGCGCGTGTTGCGCACAGGGATGGCTTCCAACTGCACGCCGTTGTGCGTCGCGACGGCAGTGTGCGCGAAGCGGTCGTCCAGCGCGTGTTTGAACACCTGCACTTTTTTGCGGGCGTACATCGCGCGGCGCACAAGGCGAATCAGCTCCTCCGACTTGCCCGCGAACATACTCCCGCAAATCACGGTTAGTTGACCCAGCGGTTTCATACAGGCAGAACAACTGTTCGACATTCCGCTTACTCGTCCTGCTAAAAATGTGGTAAATGAACGGCAGGCGTGTTAGCATAGATTGGAGCGGAGAACGGCTCAATTTGTAGAGTGCTTGTGGCAGTCCTTTACGCCTATCATCTCATCACAGGTGATTGTCGCGAGCGAGCAAATGGGTATAATTAAGAGCCTTTGGTGAACCTCAGTGGGGAGGTCGGACTCCTAAGGCAATCAATCTCGGTCAGGAGGATAATCGATGCTCATAAAACAGTACATATTGGAGCTAATTGAGAGATACGATGAACATGAAGCCATCCGAAAAATAGTCGAGATGGTTCGGGAAAAGCGCGCGCATCTTCCTGTCTTATTGGAACTGCTGCAAAATGCTGATAATTGGCTGGTTCGCTACAGGATTGCAATAGCACTGGGGGAGCTGGGCATTTATTCTGAAGATGTGGCTGAGGCGCTCATCTCGCGTATCCGTGTCGATAATGATAAGTATGTTCGTCGCGAAGCTACAAAATCGCTGGTAAAGGTCTCACCGCGCGGTGCAGAAGCGATTATTCCGCTCTTGAACGACGACGATATGCGTACGATTGAATGCGTGTCGGAGGTAGTTGCCGAGATTGGTGAGCGTAGGGCGCTTCCCGCACTGGTGAGTGCTGTTCGGCGACAACCAAGGAGTTGTATGCAAAGCCTGATTCGTCTGGCAGGTGAGCGTGCTCCGCACTATGTCCTGGCAGCGTTTCGTGGTACCCCATTAAGTTTACGAAGGGATTTTTTAAACGAGCTTCTTTATATTTTTAGTATAGGAGAACCTTATTCCCTAACAACACTGCGTTATTTCTGGTGGCATCTTAGCGCAGTTGAACGCCAAGAATTAGAAGCCAGGTTCAACTATCCGTTTGGAGAGTTGGTTGTTGAATGGTTGCGTTACCGAACGCGACAATTATCTCCTCACGAGCAAGTATTACTGTTCCTGAGCGAAGTGCCAGAGCGATTGCGACAAGCAATACGCCTCCCATCCTTGCGAACCTTTTTGAACTTGACGAGTATAGAGGATTTGACAGCGCTCCGTATGGACGACATCGTAATGTATGAAGAAATCAAAGTGCTACGCTTCGCTGCACTGATGGAACTGGCAACAACAAGGGATGGGACATCCATTGAACGGGTCATCGACGAAGCTACTAACAATCGAGAGGGAACAGCAAGGCGTCTGTTGGAGCAAGAAGCAGAGTTTGACCGTCTGCGAGAGGAAATAGCCATTCGTCGAGGGCAGTTGAGGCAGTTGGTGGAAGAAGAATTGCGATTGCTGGGCGAAGTGGAGGGAGATGAAGGCGGTCGCTCACTTCAAGAGGTACAAGCGGAAATCCGACGCATTGGCGAGGATATTGAGGCGCTGAATCGACAACTGGACGGGCAGGGCGAAGGACCGCTTGCTACCCTGCGGCGCGCGACGGAGCGTCTGTTGCCTGTGCTACGCGACAGAGGTGTCGTTTTCAGACGATTGGTCGTAGAGGGGGTGTTGGGGGAGTATGACTTCGTCGAGCACAAAGTGACGCTTTATCCACCCATGATTGAATTAGCTGCTCGCGACTTACAGCCGACCGTCAGCTCAATTCGCAGTGTAAAGGAACTGGTGGACGCACTCACAACAGTCGTGGACATCCACGAAACAGCGCATGCGAATCTACACTTGGGTAAAGACTCCGACGGCAAGCAGTGGATGGATCCGAGAAAGGGTTCCATCGCCTTGCATGAGGGACTGGCGCAGTTTTACACGCTTGCGCTCATCAAGCGATTAGGAGATAGAAAGCTTGAAGAGGTGTTCAAAGCACTGAGTGAAAAACAGACTGAAGAATACAAGCTGTGGTCGGTGCTTGAGCCATGTTCATTGGAGGATGTGCGACAGTTTGTTCTTGCTCAGCGGAACGAACAGCACCTGACAACGATTTTTGATGTGGCAGTCGAGTCGATGCAGGTTGTTGCTGCTGAACGCGAGAGGCTTCGTCAAAGCATGGGCGAGGATGCCTGGCAAGCGTTCACGGAACAACTTGAGCAAACTGTATCGCTATTAGAAAAGGCGGAGTCTTCGATAGAACTAGCGACTGCTTGCGACAAGCTTTTAGCTGTTTTTGCTTCCTTCTCCATCGTAAGTCAACTGCTTGATGCGACTCTCCGGGATCGTTTTCCCTCTGAAAAAGACCGTTGCTTGCTTCAGATGGCAGCAATCTGTCAAAAACCGCCTGATCGCAACACCTATTCACGTACAACCCTGCGCGCTATCAGTATCAGAGCAGCGATGGAAAAGCGTGTCTTATCACCTGAGGAAGGAGGCATCAGACAAGATATCAGATTGGCGGTGGAGACTGTCAAGATGCGTCCAAAGAGTAAGCGGAAGCCTCGAAGGGAGAAGCAAAAAGGTGGTCAGTCCACAAGGTGAGGTGTTGGAGTGCGCATCAAAAAGTGTGCTTTCGTACAGTACCGCTTTTACCTTGCAAAGGACGGGTTAGAGCCGCTGGTTTCGGACGCATACGCTTATCTTCATAAGATTGGATGTGAAGGAGTGGAGATTGACGAGCAGCAGCTCAAGAAGGATCTGGCGAGGCTTGGAGAAGCAGAAGGACGTGTGCCGATACACTCAGTTCTTATGCTCAAAGCAGATCATGTGATGATTGCTCACTCCTACCATGAAACTCTTATCCTCCACTTGATTGCTAATTCAAAGAGCGGTGCAGGATGGAAACGACTGAATGAAACTTTTCGCTGCGATACCTCTACGAATGGAATCGGAGATGCATTGCTCTTTCAAGGTAGTTATGACCGTTCGGAAACACCACTCAAAGACATCCTTGATAAATGCAGAAAATTAAAATGCTCATTGGGCATCAGAGATTCTTTGCTAAGATGGTGTCGTCTTGATGCAGGGTTTCTTGTTCAACTGAGTGACACTGTGTTTGTACTTGCATCGCCGCAGGGGGCACAAGAAGCTGTCGATAATTTTGCTTTAGAAAATTTTCCAAAGCTTATGACGTATTTTCTTAAAGCAAGATTCCAAGAGAAACAGTACAATTACCTGCTTAACCTAATGAGCGATGCATCGCAAGAGCGGGAGCAGAACCGTGGTACTTCCCCTGTTGGCTCATCTCGAGAGTCAGAGGAATGGGAACGACATCGTGGGATTGTCCCTACGATTCAGATTCAAACGAACGAGGCGGTTGTTTTCGTCACAGAGAATGAAGCAGCGATACGAATCATTGGCTCGAAGGAAGCGCGGGAACTTATCAGAAAGCTACGGCAACTACGCCTGAGCTATGCGCGGCTCGCAAAAGCAGTATCTGATGCTGATAAGATGCGCGAAACGGTTTTTGTGAATATCAGAAACTACCGCGACTGCCTCAGCAAACTCAAGGTCGTGGAAGATGGTGGCTTCATTTCTACTACCCATCGTGTTCTGGAGATAACGATGGAAACGCTATCATACCAGATGTTCAGTCACAAGGCGGTCGTGGAGCGTACCAAAGCCGTACTTGAAGCCTTGAACGAGCACGCTCAAGAACTTCGTGACCTGCAGGCGCAGGAGGAAGTGCGTCTGCAAAGTATTCAGACAAGTCTGATTGCAGCGATTGCTTCGTTGATTGGCGTTGGGCAACTATTTGCGAGCATTCCTGCTATGATGCAGTGGGACACAGATCTAAAATCCTGGTTTCTGATACTTGTTGGCGTGGTCACTTTCGCGTCGAGCCATGTGGCATTCAACTTCAGACGTAGAAAAACTTTGCTCGACTACTTCTGTTCTGGGGTAGCATCTGGAGCTATGTCCTTGACGCTTTACTTGTGGAGTAGTCGCTATTCAGTGTGGGCTACCGCAATCCAATCAGTAGTGTCTGATGGTAGCTGGACTAAGGTGTGTCTGTTTTCTTCAGGCTTTATTTTTGGTTTAGTAGTTACGTGGTTAATCGATTGGCTTGCAGCTTGGCGAATCAGGCGGGAAATTGCTCAAGGGGAGTGATGAGAGGTACACAGAGGCTATGACCAGACTCCATCAGCTTCGGAGTTATCGAGCAGCAAGAAGCACTGGGTACAATACTGCGGGAGGATACTGACGATGCGATTGCCGTTCAAGAAAATCCTTGCGCCGACGGACTTCAGCGAGCCGTCCTACCACGCGCTCGATATGGCGGTGGAGTTGGCGGAGCATTTCAACGCCGAGTTGCACCTGCTGCATGTGGTACCGCCGTTGCATGTGGTGCCTGTGCCCGTGAATGTGGAGATCCCGCTGTACGAAGCTGAAATGCGCGAGGCGGCGGAGCGCTCGATGGAGGAGCTAATGGAGCAGCGTATCCCCAAGTCGCTGACGGTATTTGCCAGCGTGGTGTGGGGCGACCCCGCCGACGAGATCATCGCCTACCAGAAGGAGAAGGGGATTGACCTCATCGTGATTGCCACGCACGGGCGCAGCGGCTGGAAGCGTTTCGTGTTCGGCTCCGTCACAGAAAAAGTCGTGCGCATGCCGACCTGCCCCGTGCTGACCATCAACGCACCAGAAGGGGGGTAAGCTGTGCGGTTCTGGGGAGGCAAGCGCCCGCTGATTTTCGGGCATCGCGGCGCGAGCATGCACGCCCCAGAGAATACGCTGTCCGCGTTTCATCTCGCGCTGGAGATGGGCGCAGACGGCATCGAACTGGACATCACCCCCAGCGCAGACGGCGTTCCGATGGTGATTCACGACCCCAACTTGGAACGCACGACCAACGGTACAGGCGATGTGCGCCAACTCAGCGCGGCGGAAATCCAACGCTATGACGCAGGCGTCAAGCACGGCGCGAAATTCGCGGGCGAGCGCGTCCCCACCCTCAAAGAGGTCTTCGAAGCGTTCGGCAACCGCACACGCTACAACCTGGACATGAAGACCTTCTACCCCGAAGACCGCCCGATTGTGCGCACCGTGCTGGCGCTCATCGAAGAGTACCGCCTGATGCCGAATGTAATCATCTCGTCGTTCAGTTTGGACACGCTGCGCTGGTTTAGGGAAGAGTCGCGCCAAATCCGCTTGGGCATGCTGATCAGCCGATACACGCCCCACATGCTGTTGGAGGATGGGCGGCGGTGGGGCGTGCGCCACGAGGCGTTGCATCCTGAACACACGCTGGTCGACGCAGAGGCGATTCGCCGCGCCCGCCAACAGCGCAAAAAGATGGTCGTGTGGACGGTGAACGACGCGGAGCGCAAGCGCGAACTCGCCCAACTCGGCGTGGACGCGATAATCACGGATGACCCCGTGCGCTAACGCCAACTAACCAGAGATACTCCACCGAAACGATGTGGGCGCGATTGGACGAGTCAGAGCGTCAGCGGGTGCTTGAACCGAAGTGTGAAACAGAGAACACTTTGAAACGCTTTTGGCGTCAGGAGCGTCAGTAATACTGCATATGCTTTCGCGAGCAGCAATCGGGCGATATATTCAACTTCCAGATATGGGAATAGACTCTTAGATGATGTACCCTGTTTACCACGCTAAGGGTAACATGGAACTCTTGAGAAGGAGGTACATTCACAGCATGCGTGACAGATGGTTGCGAAACGGACTGTTGATGCGAGTATGTCTGCTCGGACTCGGGATATCTTTCGTTGGAGCAAATCCGTCTGAGCAGCGCACAGTGCCTACCTTAGATGGTCGTGTCGGAGTAAATCCTTCCGAGCAGCGCTACGCGCCTGCCTTAGACGACCGTATTCCAACAATCTGTGCTAAAATTTACCGTGTCCGCCAGATTGGACTGAGCAAGGATGTCGCACAAGCGCCCTTCCTGATAGGTATTCTGCAAGAGGCAATCGCTAAGGAGGAGAAGGCACTAGAGGTTTTCCGTCCTGTGCGAGGTATGCCGTGGGGTGCTCCTTACAATACACATCTCTGGGCGGCAACATTAGTAGCACTTGGGCGTTTGGGCGTCCCCGACTCCATCCCTACCCTGGAGGCGTTTGGCAGTCACCCATACTATTCTCATCTCGAGCCTTTCGTGAGAGTCGCCTTGGCAAGGGTCAAGGCTGAAAGTGCGACGCCTTCTCCAAAGACATACCAAAAGTGGCGGCAGAGAATAGAACGCTTTCTGGATGAGTTGGGAATGTCTTTGTCAGAGCTGGCGCATCGGTCGCAGGAGCTGGATAACCGTCTACTTTCCCGACGACCGCCCAGCTTGGAACGGTTAGCGCTGCGCGCGTTAGCAGAGATGGCAGCTGAGGCTTACAGTAGGGGTCATCGCGATGTCTTCCACTGGCTTGATCGGGCTGGTATCGCTTGGAACTCAGATCCAGCTGCTTGGCTCTGCGTGCGCTTGGTGAACCTTTCTGCTGAGCAAAGAGTGGAGTGGCTTATGAGTCAGCTGCGCACCAAGTCTGTATTACGCCCCGAGGATGCGTACCTGTGCCAAGCGCTGTCCGATTTGGGGGAGATAGCGGTTGACCCGCTTCAGAAATGGCTGGATGAATTGTGGCAAGAAAGATCTTCGGAGTCTCGCCAGTCGCCGTACACTCGCACAGATAGTCTACTGATCGAGGTCTTTGCACTCCTATCTGCAACAGGCACTGCCAACGGGAAATCAATCATAGCTCAGCAGTATAGTCGGTGTCGAGATGACCTCTACCTGCGAAGCAACCTCGCTTTGATATTAGACCAGTCGCCGTGGACTTTCACTTCAGACTGGTAGGAAGAAAGCATGGGGGTGCGATGATGAAACATATTCGGACAGTGCGAATAACGAAGCTCAAAGTCGCTTGGATGCTTGCACTCGCCACAAGCACAATCGTGGCTGGTGTTGCACAATCGCGAACGCTTTCCGAGCAACCTAACCTTAACACCCTCGTTGCCCAGGTGCGGGCAGATATTCACCGCATCCGTCAGATTGGCTGGCGTCAAGACCGCTCCGCTATCCCAGAACTTGTCCAAATCCTTGAGGCGGGCTTCAAAGACCAGAGCGATCATCCAATCAGCCGTTACCGTCCGAGACCTGCGCTTCCATGGAGCGCGAGCTATCTCACCCACTTGCAAACGGCAACGATTGTCGCGCTGGGACGCATAGGAGACCCGCGTGCGCTCCCCGTTTTAGAGAAGGTGCTCTCGTCTGACCCATTTCACCCGCTGGATCCCACAAGGGTCGACAGAGAAGTTCTGGAGAAGATTGTCTCGTCCAAGCCCAGAGCGAACTGGTCTTTGCTCCCTCTAACCCCGTTTGCGGAAGTCGCCGTTGCACGCATCAAGGCGGAGCAGGCAGTCCCGCGCGCCAACACACTTGCGAAGTGGCAAGAGCAGGTGCGACACTTCTTTGACGCGGTGGGGATGTCCCTACCTGAGATGGTGCAGCAGCTTGCCGACGAGAATAAGTCTCGGCATCCATATGTGCATGACTCCCCTCCTTCACGGGCGCGGGTGGCGTTGCGTGCGCTTGCCGAAATGGCGGCAGAGGCTTATCGTGAAGGCTGCCGCCAGAGCTTTGACTGGCTCAGCCGTGCGGGAATCGCTTGGGACGCAGACATCGGCGCATGGCTGACCGTGGAACTTGCAAAGCGAACGCCAGAACAGCGGCTCAGCTGGCTGATGGGACAGATGCGCTCCAAGACTGTGCTGACTGCAGCCGAGAGTTATCTGTCGCAGGCGATAGCGGACTTGGGTGAGCTTGCAGTGCCCGCGTTGGAGAAGTGGCTGCAGGAGCTTTGGGCAGCGCGCGCCACAGAAACGCGTAACCCAGACGAGACTTACACGCACACGGACAAAATGATAGAGGAAGCTTACTGGCTCCTCTCAGCCACGGGCAGCGACGCTGCGCTTCAGGTGCTGAAGGCGCAGTATGAACACTGTCGAGGCGCGGGAGAGAAATCGTTGGAGATCTCTCTGGAGCGCGTTTTGCGTGAAACGCCGTGGGTGTTCGTGTCCGACTGGTGAAGCTGGACGCCTCGGACCCTTGATTGGGCGGCAGAAGGGACAGAGCTCAGAGTGGAACCCGCGATACCTACCGATGATACGAAGCTAGGATACTCGGTAGCGTGCGGGAGCGAGGTAGTGGGGCAGAGTTTGGACAGTCAAATGATAGCTTGGTGGGACGAACGATGCAAAACAAAGAGCGATCCAAACGCAACATGGCAGTATTGTTGGCGCTTTGCGGGCTGCTGGAGGGAGTTCTGGCGCAACCAACGCCAGAACTTAAAGCGCCGTCCGCCCTGGTAGAGCCTTCCGTCCTTCAGAAGGATGTGCGCGAATATGACCGCCTGCTTGTCGCCATTCGGCAGGCAGGATTGAAAAAGCAGCGCGACCAGATTCCGACTGTGCTAAGCGCCCTGCGTCCTGAGGTGCTTCAGGCAGCCCAGAGCGTTCCTACGGTTCGCCGCGCTCCCTTCTATCTGCAAGCGGCGACCCTGCTCGCGCTGGCGCGGATTGGCGACCCTACCGCGCTGCCGAACCTGCAAGCGGTGGAGACGCGCCTTGATCCCTACTTCAAGGAGCACCTGCTCCCCGTCGTGAACGCGCGGATTCACGCAGAGAGCCGAGTTCCCAGCCCCCGCACGAGCGCCGAATGGCAAGAGAAGTCCACTCACTTTTTGGAGCGAGCGAGGGTTTCCCTTGCTGAGGCGCCCAAAATCCTCGAACAATACCACGACTTATCCCAACAGTGGCCGCCCGAGAACATCCTCTACGCGCCACGCGCTGTGTGGGCGCTGCGACAGTTAGCAGAAATGGCAACTGACGCTTATGCAAACGGCGTGAAAGACGCTTTCGATGTTTTTGCCCCGATTGCTATGCATCTGGAGAAGGACTATGCGCTCTGGGTGCGCATCCAACTGGGTCAGCGCTCCTCTCAGGAACGCATTCACTGGCTGGTGAACCAGCTGGCGGAGCGAGGCGTTGAGACCTTTGAGGACAGATACCTTATGCAAGCGCTGGCGGACTGTGGCGCGCCCGCCATTCCAGTCATTCGGGCGAACCTGGAGGAGCGAATGGCGTCACCAGCGGCGAAGCGCGTGGGAGCCAGCCTCCTTTTGAAAGTGTTGGCTGTCGTAGAGGAACCGTCCGCTACCTCGCTTTTAGAGCGGTTCACAGCCGTTTCCGACGAATACATCGCCCAAGAGGCGCGCATCTGCCTTCAGAGGCGACTGTCTGGTGAACGACCGACTTTTGTCGCTTGGTGGTAGGCGTGCAAATCGGTAGATGGGTATAACTGCCACAGGAGGACAGAATAAGATGCGCCGACGAAGGCTTGTGAGCATCGTTGCCGCCGCAGGACTTGCGACGATAGGTGCGCTGGGACTGCACCTTTGGCGCGCGAACGCACCCGCCCAACACGGCGTACTAACGCGAGAAAGCCCACGCGAAACGCGAGAAACCTTCTACCTGAAGACTGACGAAGGCTTCGACAACACCCATCCCGTCAAGTTTCCTATCCCCTTCGAACTGGATAGATTGGAGTGGCACACGGACGGCAACCAGACTGCCATCGCGATTCGCTTCACCAATCCCGTGTCGCCCCAGACGCTCCAGAAAGCAGGGTTCTGCGTGGAGATCGTTGCCAGACGCGGCGACGACGCCCTTCTCCTCTGGTGGGGGCACAACATCAGCCCCAAACTTGCGCCTAAGTTGACGGACGCCCAAGCGATTGCGGTGGACTACCGCACGAACGAAGCTGTTGCTTGGGGCAAGGCTTCCTTTGCGGGCGACGCGGTGCATTTACGCTTGCCCATCGCAATCGACAGGATAGATGTTGCCTATCTGCGATACTCGCCGTCGAAGCAGGCGTCTGAAGAAGGCGGTCGTCCTCAGATAGTGTCTATCTTGAGTGGCACGCCACCCCCATGGGGCAGGCGCGTGCTGAGCGTTCAGGGTGGCTATCGATGGCGTGAGGAGTAGAGGTTCAGGGAGGAGTCCTTCGCTTCCTCCCCACCACCTATTTCGCCGCCAAGAGGCGTGTTCAGGTTTATCCTCCCTCGCGCCGACCTGCCTGCACGCCCTGCCAGACAATCTCCATCGGCTCGCCGTCGGGTGTGCAGTTGTAGACCGAGAAGTCCGTGACGCCCGCCTCGCGCAATAGGTCTTCGTCGATCCACGCTTTGCCCGTGCAGGTGTGCGGCTCGCGGCGCACCAACTCGTACACGGCGTCCGCCATGATGTCCGCCTTGCGCCACTGCTTGGGCGTGCCCAGCCCCCACGCAATCGTCGCTTGGCTCTCAATCAGCGTGCGGGGCCACAGCGCGTTCACCGCGATATTATGCTCGCGTACCTCTTCCGCCAGCCCCAACGCCAGCATCGTCATCCCGAACTTGGAAATCATGTAGGCGACCTTGCCCGGTAGCACGCTGAGGTCTATCGGTGGCGACATATTAATGATGTGCCCCCAGCGCTGCTGGATCATCGTAGGCAGCACGAGTTGGGAGGCGACGAAACTCGCCCGCAGGTTCACCTGCATCACGAGGTCGAAGCGTTTGGGCGGCGTCTCCAGCACGGGATACCACCACAACGCGCCCGCGTTGTTGACCAAGATGTCGATGCGCCCGAAGGTCTCCAGCGTGGCGTCCACCATGCGCTGCAGGGCGTTCTCATCGCGCACATCGACTCGGATGGGCAGCGCGCGCCCACCCAGCGCGGCGACCTCCTCCGCGACAGTGTAGATGGTGCCGGGCAGGCGCGGGTCAGGCTCGGCGGTCTTGGCAGCAATCACCACCGCGACACCCTCGCGCGCCAGCCGCAGCGCAATCGCACGCCCAATCCCGCGACTCGCGCCCGTGATAATCGCCACGCGCCCCTGCAAATCGGTGTAGGTCGGCATAGCAATAGCATACCCCGTTCGGGTACACTGTATGCCGATTCTGGAGGCAGGTATGAAGACAACCAAACGCGCGAAGACCACTACGAACTCGAAATCGGCGCAGCAGGCATACACCCCGACCCCGCAAGAGATTGTCGATTTATACAAGCAGATGCTGTTTATCCGCCGCTTCGAGGAACACTGCGACAAGGCGTACCGCCAAGACAAAATCGGCGGCTATTTGCACCTCTAGCTGAAGGTGCAGGCGCAGTCGGAGCCTGCGGAGCCGCCGCCCCAACCTGAAGCGTCCGAACCTGCGCCGCGCGCGTCTGAGCATGTGTACGCGCTGGTGCAGCCGATGGAGCGCAACGGCAACGGGCACGCCAAAGAAGCCACGATGGAGCAACTGCTGTGGCTGCTGTACGAGCAGCCGAACCTGCCGCGCACCAAACTCGCCGAACGGCTCGGATGCTCGCGCCAGACGCTGTATAACTACCTGCAAGAGCTCGAATCGCGCGGCTATATCCGACGCACCCCCAACGGCTACGAAACCGTTGTGACCCCGCTGCCCCGCAACAGCGCACGCAACGGAGCCCGCACTTTTGCGAGTTTTCGCGAATCGCGCGATTCGACTTGACAGGTGCGCCTGCTCAGCAGGTATAATCCCACCAGCACCAAAGGAGGTCTATGCCGATGGACACGAGACTAACGGAGCGTGAGCGGAACATTCTGCATCTGTTTGCGCAGGGGTATGACATTGATGCGATTGCTGATCAGCTGGGGATAACTACGGAACAAGTCGAACAAGCCTCACTGAATGTCTTGTACAAGCTCTTCGCCAGTTCCCTCAACTGCACGCTCGAACCCGAAAACGCCACCGAGGAGCGCGAACTCATCGGGGTATCCTAACCGAGAAAAATACCTGTACCCTTTCGCCACCAAAACGCCCCTGGACTTTCAGGGGCGTTTGGCTTATTTGAAGTAGACAATCTGTCGTCGCGCCATCTCGTTGGACGGGTCGCGCCGTAGCACCTCCTCGAACTCGCGCTTCGCCTCTGGCTCGTAGCCCAGCATTGAGTAGGTCAACGCTAAGTCTAAGCGAGGTTGAATGGCATCGGGGTTCAGCCGCACAGAGGTCTCCAGCTCCTGTATCGACTCGTCAAACATCCCTGTGAAGCAATAGACCAGCCCCAACAGGTGATGCGCCTCTGCCGAGTTCGGGTTGTACTGCAGCACCTGCTTCAGCAGCCGTTCTGCTTCCTCATAGCGCCCTTCGTTTTTGAGCGCAGACGCCTGTTCAATCAGTCGTTTCGGGTCGCCCATTCTCGTGCCTACCTCCATAGGATGCAATAATCGCCAATAAGAGCCTCTTCGTTGCACGAGCGGCACGCAACCGTCGCTGCATTATACCTCACAATTCGCGCTGGAGCAATTATATGCTGTCGGGGCGCCGATTCCTGCCGATTGGGCGCGGCGATTTCGTGGAATCCGTACGAAAAGCGGGTACACTATCGGGCGCATGCTCCGAATCTATCTGGTGCGGCACGGGCAGACGCCGTGGAACCAAGAGGGACGCATTCAGGGGCATTCCGACACTCCATTAGACGCAGTGGGTTGGCGTCAGGCGCAGCAGGCGGCGCAGTGGCTGGCGACGCGCGTTCAGAAACCGATTGCCGTCTACAGCAGCGACCTGCAGCGGGCGTGGCACACCGCGCAGGCGATTGCCGATGCACTAAGCGCGCCGCTGCACCCTGAACCTGCCCTGCGCGAGCGACACTGGGGGCTGTGGGAAGGCTTGACCAGCGACGAAATCCAGCAACGCTTCCCCGACCACCACTTCACCTACCTGTACGACCCGATGATGGGCACGCCGCCTGAAGCCGAGCCGATGAGCGCGTTCTGGGAGCGCGTGCGCGCGTTCGGATATCGCCTGCTGGAACAGCACCCAAGCGGTGAACTCGTCGTTGTCGGGCACGGCGGCAGCCTGCGTATCTTGCTCTGCGAGGCGCTCTCAGGCAGTATCCAGACCTATCGGCGCATCCGATTAGATAATACGAGCATCTCCATCGTCGAGCGGGCAGGCGAGCGGCTCTATGTGAGCCTACTGAACTACACCGACCACCTAAACGACCCGTCAGTAGACGGGTTTTGATTAGGTATACTACCCTACAGTTTTAGGCTTAGGCGACGCAGGTCGCCACACGCTACGAAGGAGGAGCGACGAACTTGAGTAAGATAGGCGTAGGCTTTATCGGAGCAGGCGGAATCGCGCAAGGGCAGCATATGCCCAGCTATGCACGGCTTTCGGATCGCGTGCAGCTCGTTGCAGTTGCCGATGTGAACGAAGAGAGCGCACGCGCCGCTGCCGAGCGGTTCCACATTCCCCATGTCTACACCGACTATCGGGAGATGGTGCAGCGCGATGACATCCATGTTGTGGTTGTAGCGACGCCCAACTTCCTGCACAAGGACGCGACCATCGCCGCGCTGGAGGCGGGCAAGCATGTGCATTGCGAGAAGCCGCTGGCGCGCAACGCGCACGAGGCACGCGAGATGGTGCAAACTGCACGGCGCGTGGGCAAGCTGCTCCATGTGTCGCTGCAGTGGCGGTTTTCGGGCGTCGCGCAGTTCCTGTACAAGTACATCGTCCAAGAAGGCAATCTTGGTGAGATCTACTACGCGCGCGCACACGCCCTGCGCCGCCGCGGAATCCCAGGCTGGGGCGTGTTCATCGATAAAGAAAAACAGGGCGGCGGTCCGCTCATCGACATCGGCGTGCATATTCTGGACACGACCCTGTGGCTGATGGGCTACCCCAAGCCTGTGGCAGCGTACGGCGCGACCTACACCAAATTCGGCAACCGCCCCGATGTTGTCGGGCTGATGGGGCAGTGGGATCACACGAAGTTCACTGTAGAGGACTTCGCCGTCGGGCTAATCCGACTCGAAAACGGCGCTACGATAACGCTGGAGTCGAGCTTCTGCGCGAATATCGAGCGCGACGAGTTCAACACGCTGCTGCTGGGCGACAAGGGCGGCGTGTTCGCCGACCCGATGAGCGAGCGTCCCGTGCGCATCGCAACCGAGCATAACCGCACGCTGTATAACATCGAGCCCGTAAACCTGCCGAATGTCAACTCGTATCAAGCGAATGTCGAGGCATTTGTAGACGCTGTGCTGAATAACAAGCCTGCGCCCATCCCTGGCGAGCATGGCTACTACCTGAACGCGATTATGGACGCAATTTACGAGTCGTCAGAGACAGGGCGCGAGGTGCGCATCGATGTCCGCTTAGACTGAGCGAGGCGCACCTATTGCGGATTGTGAAGCCATTCTCGGCGTTCTGGGCGCTGGTGGTGATGGCGGGCTTCGCCGAGTTGGGCTATGTCACGCTCAACATCTCGGCGATGCCCGTCTATTTGCGAGAAGTGGTCGGGCTGGGCGAGTCGACCATCGCGGCGGTCGGCTCGGTTTTTCTGCTCACGGAGGCGGTTTTCCGTGCGCCGATGGGGATGCTCAGCGACCACATCGGCAGGCGCCGGCTGATTGTGCTGGGACCACTGCTGACGGTGTTCACCTCGCTGGCGACGCTGGTCGCAAGCCACCCGTTGCATTTCGTCGTGCTGCGTGCGTTAGACGGGCTGGGCGCGGCGATGCTCTGGCCCGCCGTCTACGCCGCGATTGGCGACTCGGTGCCCCCGCACAAGCGGGCGTGGGCGATGAGCTTCCTCAATATGACCTACATGTCGGGCATCGCGCTGGGACCGCTGGCAGGTGGGTTGGTGAACGACCTCACAGGCGCGAGGCAAGCCTCATTCTATCTGACCGCGTGTCTGTTCACCGTTGCAACGCTGATTGCGTGGCGGTTTTACCCGCGCGACGGCTGCGTACCCAACGGCGCGGACGACAAATCAGGCGAGAAACTTTCGCTACGGGCGTTCCTGAACGCGCTGCGGATTGCGCCTGGGCATATGCTGCTGGCGTTTGTGGTGTTCTTCGCCATCGGGCTGGTTATGCTGCTGGTCAAACTCTACGCGATGGACGAGTTTGGGGTAAGCGAGACCTTGTTTGGGGTGGGGTTGGTCGTGCCTGCACTGGCGATTGCCGCGTTGAGCCTGCCGTTGGGACGGCTTGCCGACCGACTGGGGCGCACACGCAGCATCCGTTGGGGGCTGACACTGGCGGCGGGCGTGGTGTGGAGCGTGGTCGCGCCGTCCAAGCCGCCGATCGCGTGGGTGCTGGTCGCTGCCGCGCTGGGCGCAATCTGCTTTGTGCTGACTTTCGCCGCGTGGATGGCGGAGCTAAGCGAGATTGATCCCGAACGACGCGGGGTAATCCTGGGCGCAGCGGGCACTGCACAGGGTATCGGAAGCATCCTCGGCGCCCTGCTCGGCGGGTTCCTGTACGAGCATGTGCCCCTCGCACTGGGAGAGACAATTATTCCCGCGCACCGCACACCGTTCGTCGGGTGCGCCTTGATGCTCACGCTCGGCGCACTCTTGAGCTGGGTGGTGCTGAAACACGACCGCGCGCGCCCGCACCAGCGATAGTGCCACGCTGTAGTCGCACAGACATGCCGAACCTCACCCGCATCCCTACCCATGCTAAGCGTTCTGCACCACCCACCAGATCCACGGTGCACTGAACAGGAAACTGTCGAACCGATCCAGCACGCCGCCGTGCCCGGGCAGGATGCCCCCGAAGTCTTTGACGCCGACAGCGCGCTTGAGCGCGGATTCGAACAAATCGCCCAGCTGCCCCAAGATGCCGACGCCCAGCCCGCCTGCAACCGCCCAGCCGAGCGGCAGCCCCAACGCCACACCGCCCTGCCAGCCGACCAGCAGGCACAGCGCAAGGTTTGCAAACGCGCCCTCTACCGTCTTCGCGGGGCTGAGCGTCGGCGCGAGCTTGCGCTTGCCGATTGCCCGCCCGACAAAGTACGCGCCCGAATCGCCCAGCCAGAGCATCGCGAGCAGCCACAGCACCCACAGCGCACCCCGCTCCACCTGCCAGCCCCACAGCGTCGCAGGCGCGTAGTCTGCTCGCAACAGCACGCCGAAGCTGAACAGCCAGCCGATATACAGCATCCCGAACACACCGTGTCCAAGGTTCGCCGCGAGGCTAAGGCGTTTGCCGCGCCACGCCCTCGCCAACTCGTAGAGTGACGCCAGCGCAAGCGCAGGCAGCAGCACGCTTGCGAACGATACCTGCGGAAACCGCCAGAACACAAGCGGCAAGCACGCCCCCACCAGCAGCAGTATCAGGCTTGGGCGCGGTTGGGGAATCCAGTCGGCGTGCAGGTAGGCGCGGCGGTACTCCAACGCGCCCAGCAGCGCGAGCAGGCTCAGCGCGAGCGCCATCAGCCCACCGCCAGGCGCGAACACCACCGCAAGCGCAAGCGGTATCCCAACAAGGGCGGTCAGGACGCGCGTGCGGAGCATCAGGCGCGGACAGACTCCCGTTCTTCAGCGGTCGGCGCGGGCTTGGGCTGCCAGCGCACATAGAGCGTTAGCCCGTCCACGCGGTCTACCTGCACATACTCGCCAGCCTCAATCGGCGGGTCGAGCGCAATCGCCCGCCACAGCGTGCCGTCCACGAACACCATCCCTTCAGGCTCCAGCTTCGTGCGGGCGCGCCCAATCATCCCGATTAGCCGCTCCTGACCGCTCACCTTGCGACGGAACTGCGCCCGAATGCCTGAATACGCCACAAATAGGAACGCCGCGCCTGTGAGCACGGTCATCGTGCCAATCAGCCAAAAACTGACCCGAAACACGGGCGAGTCGGACTGGAACAGGATAATCGAGCCAATCGTGAACGAGACCAGCGCGCCTGCGGTCAGCACCCCGTGCGAGGTCGTGAACAGCTCCGCCACGAACAGCACGAACGCCAGCAGAATCAGCGCGACACCCAGCGCGTTCACGGGAAGCACCGACGCCGCATACAGCGCCAGCAGCAGCGCAATCGCGCCAATCACGCCAGGGAAGGTCGCCCCAGGATTCTGCAACTCGCCCAGAATGCCGTAAATCGCCAGCAGCATCAGGATATAAAACACATTCGGATGCGCGAGGAACATCAGCAGCGACTCGCGCCAGTTTTTGGGAACCTCTTGAAGCGGCGCGTCTTTAGTGCGTAGGGTGAAGGTCTTACCGCCCGCGACTTTGACCATGCGCCCGTTGATGGCGACCAGCAACTCTTGGGGGCTACTGGCGACGATATCGATGACCTTGTTGCGCAGGGCTTCCTGCTCGGTGATGGAGGCGGCTTCCGTGACGGCTTTGACCACCCAGTCTTTGTTGCGCCCGCGCTGCTCGGCGATGGTCTTGGCGTAGGCGATGGTGTCGTTCATCACCTTGCGGCGCAGGTCTTTAGGGATATCGCTGCCGTCGCCCGAGATGGGGGTCGCCGCGCCGATGTTGGTGCCCGGCGCCATCGCGGCGATGTTGGCAGCGACCGTGATGAACACGCCTGCCGACCCCGCCCGCGCCCCCGACGGGTACACGAACACAATCACAGGGATGGGGCTGTTCAGGAATGTCATCGTGATGTCGCGCGTTGCCTGCAACTCGCCGCCGGGCGTGTCCAGCAGCACCAGAAACGCGCCCGCGTTCGCTTTCACAGCGTCCGCGTGTGCCCGCATCAGATAATCCGCCGACGCCCGATGCACAATCTCCTTGAACTGGATGTAGTACACAGGTCGCGCCGTCTGCTGCGCCCACGCCGCGATGCACACAAGCCCCCAGAAAATGCTCCACAGAAACCGCGCCATACTCAAGATTATACCTGAAAATGGGTATCCTATTGCCTCGTGGGGAACAATTTCTCGCGCCTGTGCCGACAATTGCAGTATGCTTAGGGAGGCGAAGTTAGGGACGATGGTTTGCCCGAAGTGCTTTGCAGAGATACCCGATACCAGCACGTTTTGTATGGAGTGTGGCTCGCGCATCCGCGAAGACACTATCGACCCGTTGTACGCGGAAGGTTCCGACCGCGAGGTGTACCCTGAACTTGCGCGGGCGAACCTGCTGCGAATGCAAGGCAAGTACGAGGAGGCGATTGAGATCTGCCGTCGGATTATAGGGCGTTTCCCCAGCAACGAAACCGTCCATGCCCTGCTGGGCGACATCTACGCTGATCAGGGCAATCTGGACGAAGCGATTCAGTGGTATGAGTTGTTGGTGGAGTTAGCGCCGACGAATGTGCATTATAGCGCGAAGTTGCACAATTTGCGGGCAATGCGGGCAGCGCAGGTTGCACCTCCACCACCTGTGCCTGAGCCAGAAGCGAAGCCTGCTAAGCCGAAGGTGCTGGCATACGCCCTGTTTGGCGTGTTAGCGCTTATCTTGGTAAGCGCATCGTTTGTAGCGGGTGCGCGGATGCACGCGATGCGTCAGGCAGCGGCGGAGCCTGTCAAGCCCGCGCAGGGCGCCATCGCGCCGCCTGCGTCGAGCGAGACACCGCGTATCCCGCCGCCGACGCCCGCCGCTGAGCTGCCTGCCCACGCACCAACGCCTGCCTCACCGATGGGCTTTGCGGGCATGAGCAGCACGGAAGAGGATCTGGCAGCCAAGCTCAGTCAACGGCTCAACGGTGCTCCTGTGTGGTGCGCGTTTGACCCTGTTACGAACCGTTGGCAGGCGCGCGTGCGCATCCAGTCAGGCGTGCTGAACCGCGTGCGCGTGCTGCAAGAGGCGATTGCGCTCGCACGGGCATTCTACGAACTCTACCCAAACAGCCCGTCGATTAGCGTCGGGGTGATTGCGCCGAACCCTGCGGGCGGCGATGCGCTCATCTTCTCAGGCGAGTTGCCCCCGCAAGCAGCGGCAGTAGACCCTGCCACACTCACTGAGGAGACGGCGCAGGCGTTTCTGCAGCAGATTCGCGGCTGGTGGAACCCAACGGTCAACTGGCAGGGATAGCGGGCGCGGCGTCCGACGGCGAGGGGCGACGCGCCCGCGCCCGAATCGCCGCGATTTCCTCGTCGGTCAGCGCGCGCTCGAAGCTGCGAAAGCCCGCCAGTCGGAAGCCATGCTTGCGTGCCAGCGCTTGGGTGATTTGCACCTGCTGCAGGCTGACCTCCTTGCCCAGCGTGAAGTTCTCGATGCGCCCGTCCAGCGCGAGCATCATCGTCTCCGACATGCAGGCATACGCCATGCGCGGCGGGAACCCGAAGTCGAAGCCGAAGTCCACCTCGCCAGGCACCTCCACCAGCCCGCCTTCAATGACCAGCACATCGTCGCGTTCGCGGGCGACGCGCACCGACACATCGCGCGGGCGCGCCACATCGACCACCACCGCGCCCGACTTGAGATCTTTGGGGTAAATCACGGCGTCCACCGCGCTGGTGACGGTGATAATCACGTCCGCGCTGGGCAAGTCGCGTGCGAGGTCGTCCGAGACGCGCACCGCGCCGCGCGCGAGCGGGCGCAACTGCTCGGCGATGGGTTCCAAGCGCGCCGTGTCGCGTCCCAGCAGCAACATCGCCTTCGCCTGCGGCGCGAGCGCCTCGGCGCAGGTGCGCCCAATCGAGCCTGTCGCGCCGACCACTGCGACGGTCGCATCCTCTATGGCGATGCCCATCTTCTCCGCGCCCAGCGCCGCCGCCTCTATCGCCGTGGCGACCGTGTAGCTGTTGCCCGTCGTGACGGCAATCTTGAGGCGGCTGGCAATGGTTATCCCGCCATCGCCCACCACCGAGGTGAACGCGCCCAGCCCGATAATCTCCGCGCCCAGCTCCTGCGCAATTTGCCCGCAGCGCACAATCTTGTCGTATACCACCTCCAGCGGCAGGCTGAGCATCATACGCGGCGAGAGCGGACAGCCTATGAACCAGCCTTCGGTCTCCGTACCCGTCAACGAGCGCACGCCTGTAATGCGTGAGACCACCATCGGCTCCTTGCGCAACAAGAGCTTCTCTACCCAACGTTCAGGAAGGTACTTCGCGATGGGGTACTTGCGCGCGGCGTCGCGCTTGACATCTATAGGATGGATCACAAAGGCGAACCGATGCATACAAGTAGGATACCCCAAAATTGAAAGACCCCTCCACACGGGAGGGGTCTTACTCTGGCTGCTCAGTTAGATTTGCCGTTGCGCGAGCTGCGGGGTTTGCGTACGTTCTTGAGACCGAAGCGATACTTCGCAAACGCCTCCTCGTACTTACCCTCCTGTATCAGCTTCGCGAACTCCTGAGCGCCCTCGATCTTAGCCGAGTTCGGCTTGCGTCTCCGAATTGCCTTGATTGCTTCTGCCATATCAATCTCACCTGCCTTAAACGCTTTAAGGATACCCTCAATGTAGGCACCGCGTCGATCCATATTGCTTCCCTCCATAACGATGTGTAGTATACCCGTTTTTATACGCACTTGTCAAGTAGTAGGCGAAAAAACGCTGTCATTCGCTCAGCACAATGCGACGGAACTCGATAAGCCCGTCGGAAAAATCGCCGCCAATGTTCAAGGGGGAGGCGCGACGGTGAGCCACCGCCGCGCCATGTTTTTTTATTGCCCGCCCTTGCCGCCAACAGGCGCGTATTCGTCCACCTCTTCGGTCGTGTGGTAGCCAAGCTCGTGTTCGATGGTCTCCGCGACCGAGCCGCGCTTACTCCAGTAGACCGAGAACAGCAGCGCGCCGACCGCCACCGCCGTGACGCCAATCCGCACCGCGTCTGGCAACGGCTGAATCACAATCGGCGCAATTAGGATGGCGACGAGGTTCATCACCTTGATTAGCGGGTTCAGCGCGGGTCCTGCGGTGTCCTTGAACGGGTCGCCGACGGTATCGCCAATCACGCCCGCCTTGTGCGCGTCGGTGCCCTTGCCGCCGAGGAAGCCGTCCTCGATGCGCTTTTTGGCGTTGTCCCACGCGCCGCCCGAGTTCGCCAACAGCACCGCCAGCAACTGCCCCGACAGAATCGCGCCTGCGAGGTAGCCGCCCAGCGCCTGCGCGCCCGTGAACACATACTCGCTGCCGCCAATCGTCACAGGCGACGCGCCGATACTCAGCCCGAAGCCGACCGCCACAGGCAGCGCAATCGCGAGGATGCCCGGTCCCAGCAACTCCTTCTGCGCCGCCGCCGTGACAATCTCCACGCAGCGCCCGTAGTCAGGCGTTTCCGTGCCCTGCATAATGCCTGGCTTCTCACGGAACTGGCGACGCACCTCGTGAATCATCTCGAACGCGGAACGCCCGACCGCCATAATGGAGAATGCGCTGAACAGGAACGGCGCCGCGCCGCCAATCAGCAGCCCGATAAACACCACGGGCACATCCACGGGCAGCCCGCCGAAGGCGTCCTTCAGCGCAACGCCGTTTTGGGTAGCGATATTGATGAGTTCCACAAGGCGCGAGTCTTCCACGAACGAGTGGAACAGCGCGACCGCCGCCACCACTGCCGTCGCAATCGCGAAGCCTTTGGTCAGCGCTTTGGTCGTGTTGCCCACCGAGTCGAGGCGATGCACAATCTTGTCGCCCGTCAAGCCGCCTGCCGCGGGCTGGTTGCCGCGCTCCTTGAGTGCGCCCGACATCTCAAAAATGCCGTTCGCGTTGTCCGAGATGGGACCGAAGGTGTCCATCGCCAAGATGTAGCCTGTGGTCGCCAGCAGTCCCAGCCCCGTCAGCGCAATCCCATAGAACGACAGCATGGGACCGTCGTACAGCCCAGGCGGGAAAATAAACAGCGGCGCGAGCAGCGCGGAGGCAATCGCAAACACCGCCCACACGCTCGATTCCAGCCCGTAGGCGAAGCCCTGAATGATCAGCGTCGCGGGACCTGTGGACGCCGCCGCCGAGATCTCCTTCACAGGCTTCTTCTCGGTGGAGGTGAAATACTCGGTGATGCGTTCAATCATCACGGCGACCACCACGCCGAACGCTGTCGCCAGCCAGAAGCGCCACCAGTCCACCGTCGCGCCCGACTTGAGTTGGATGTCCTGCATGAAGAAATACGCGACGCCCAGATTGCCCAACGCCGCCAAAATCGCCGAGACCCAGAAGCCGCGATTGATGGGCTTCATCGGGTTCAGGTCCGCGCGGTCTTCGCCTTTGACTGCCAGCACGCCGATGATGGAGGCAATCACGCCCACGCCGCGCACCAGCAGCGCGAACATCACGAGCTTCATCGCGCTCTCAGGCGTCAGCACGAGGCTCGCCGCCACACCCAGAATAATCGCTGCGACCAGCGTGACCTCGTAAGACTCGAACACATCCGCCGCCATGCCCGCGCAGTCGCCCACATTGTCGCCGACATTATCGGCAATCGTGGCAGGGTTGCGCGGGTCGTCTTCGGGGATGCCTGCCTCCACCTTGCCGACCAGGTCCGCGCCGACATCCGCGCCTTTGGTGTAAATCCCGCCGCCGACGCGCATAAACAGCGCCGCCAGCGACCCGCCGAATCCGAAGCCCACCAGCACGAACATCGCCTTCTCGCGGAACAGCAGGAAAATCACCGTCGCGCCCAGCAGTCCCAGCCCGACCGTGAACATCCCGCTGACCGCCCCTGCGCGGAAGGCAATCTCCAACGCGCGTTTGAAACTGGTCAGCGCGGCTGCCGCCGTGCGCAGGTTGCCCCGCACCGCCATATACATCCCGACATAGCCTGCGCCATACGAGGCGAACACGCCCAGAAAGAAGGCAATCGCAATACCTGCGCCCAGCAGCAGCCCCTCGCCTGGATAGACCCGCTCGTACACAGGGCGATACAGCAGAAACAGGATCGCCGTAATCGCCAACACGAACCAAATCATCGTGCTAATCTGTCGTTTGAGGTAGGCGTTCGCGCCGTCCTGAATCGCGCGGGCGACCTCTTGCATCTTGGGCGTGCCAGGGTCTTGCGCCAAGGTCCAGCGCAGCAGGTAGACCCCAAAGCCCAGCGCCGCAAACGCCAGCAGTAGCACGATGCCCAGAATTAGGTACTCCTGCGACCCGAACGGGGGCAGCTCCACCGCCTCCGCCGCGAAGGCAAATAACCCCGTCAGCAGCCATAATAGCGCGATGCTCGCCGCGCGTGCGGGTATGACTGCCCACCCAACGCGCATGCCTGCGTCTGTGTTCCTCATCGAATCGTTCCTCCCTTGTGAGATGAATTGCCACGCCATTCGCGCAGCGGGTTAACTGTACCCAATACCGTCTTGCAGGAGTTTGTCCCGCGCGCGCGAATCGACCCTCTGATGAGTCGCTGGGCTATCCGATTGCTGTTTGTGTTGGCGGTTGGCGGCGTTATTGGCAGCGCGATTTGGAACAACATCGCCACGAACCGCCTCATCGAGCAGGCAACAGGCGAGAATCGCGCACAACAGGTCGCTGCTCTTGCCACGCTGGCGCAACGGGACGACTTTTTCGACCTGCTCCAGTCGCGCAAGACGCCTGCACGCCTGCGCGTGGCGGACGGTGTGGAGGCGATGAACAACGCCGACGGGGTGAAGATTGCGCTCGCGATGTTGCGCGACCCCGACCCGCGCGTGCGCGACCGATTTCTGGAGTCGCTCAAGAAACTGGGCGTGGCGAACCTTTCCGCCGTCGCCGAGGGACTCAAAAACGGCGACGCGAAGGTGCGCAACGGCACGGTGCAGGTGATGATCGCGCTCGGCGAGGCGTCTATCCCGCACGCGCTGAAGGCGTTCGAGGATTCAGGCGGGCGGAGCGCCGCCACCGAAGTGCTGGCGCACTTCGGTGCGAAAAGTGTGCCTGGACTGCTGGAACTGCTCCGCACTAAAGAGGACGAGGGGCTGCGCTTGGATGTTGTCGCCGCGCTGGGGCGCATCGGCGATCGCCGCGCCACAGAAGCCATCCTGCCGTTCCTGAAGCTGCCCCCCGAAAAGCGGCGCGTCGCGCTCTCCGCGCTGGGCAGTATCGCTGACCCGCGCACGGAAAGCGTGCTGATTCAGGCGCTGCGCTCCGAACAGGACGACCCCGACGCGCGGGCGCAGGTCGCGCTGGGGCTGGGCGCAATCGGTACACCGAACGCGCTGCGCGCCTTGCAGGACGCGCTTGGCGAACTGAACCTGACGGTCGCCGATTCCGCCGCGCTGGGGCTACAACGCGCAGGCGCGCGAGCGTTGCCGTACCTCGCGCAGGCGGCGCGCTCCGAGAACCCCGCCGTGCGCAGGCGCGCGACGGTTGCCCTCAGCGGGATCGCCGACCCGCAGAGCGTCGCGCTGCTGGCGCAGTTGCTGAACGACCCCGCGCCCGAAGTGGCGCGCGCCGCCGCCGACGCGCTGGGACAGGTGAACCGCCTCGAAGCCGTGCCTGTGCTAATCCGCGCGCTAAGCCACCTCGATGGCGGGGTCGCCCAGAACGCCGCGCGGAGCCTCGCCCGTATCGGCAAACCCGCTATCCAGCCGCTGCTGCAGGCGATGCGCAGCTCCGACCCGACTGTCGCGTACCTTGCGGCATCCGCGCTCAGCCAGATCGACGCCGCCGAGCCTGCCCTGCTGCAGGCAGCGACTGACCCCATCGTGCGCCGCTATGCGCTGATTGCCCTCATTGAGCGGGGCAGCGCGGCTGCCATCCCGCTGCTGGAGCAAGCCGCCCGTGCCAACGACCCCGCCCTGCGCCAAATTGCCCAGCGCGGCTTGCAACGACTGTCGCCATGAAAGCGCACCGCGACTGGCTGGGGCGTACCGTCGCCCTGCTGATTACCCTGCTTGGCGTCGGGCTGATG
>Ga0079995_1051859_pt1 | contig 34126 bp, 24 predicted proteins | sample FaiFalFF_MnMetaG_2_FD_69198 | JGI IMG/M metagenome (GOLD analysis project Ga0079995, IMG submission 69198) | Freshwater microbial communities from Yellowstone National Park, Wyoming, USA - Fairy Falls C (FF_Mn_C) (SPADES assembly) (version 4) | ecosystem: Environmental > Aquatic > Freshwater >...
CACCGTTATCACCTTCAGCAACCAGGACAGTACCAACCTCTACCTGAAGGGAGGGATCGTTCTGTAGCCAACACCAGAACTCATATGGTTTGGCAGGCTCGCGCTGGGTGATCAACACTCGTCCAATAACCATCAGGGCACCTCCTTCTTCCAGTATTCTTGGATTGCTAGGATCTCATCGGATGACACTATTGTTATCCCGAGCTTTGTCTGCAATTCTAGTAATTCATTAAATAATTGCTGCCGTGTTGCTAGAGTCAATCTACCTGGCTTTCCATCCGGGCGGCGAACTCGTGACTCGGGGCAACCTGTAAGCTCTTTGACACGCTGGCGAAAATCAAGCAGGGGTCTGAGATGAGCCCACTCCGCGACAGAAGTGATCCGCTCCATCGCCTTATCTTGTCTCACTACGGTGCACATCCAACAACCGAAACGTGTCTGATGTCCATTGTAAATATTCTGAAGCTGGCTTGTCTGGTAGCCCAGACTCGGAGCAATAAACAAGAGAAAATCCCAGACATCACAATCTTTCCAGTTTATTAACGGAGCTAAATATCCGGCTTCAAGGCGACTGCTATACTGGAACCACAATCCTTGCCCGCATTCCCCGCCTCTCTTGCAAGATTGTATAAGTCTGTGATCTCTTTCTTTCGATTCACCAAAGCGAACCCCAGTCACAATCACGGTTCGATTGGGCTGGACAAAGCGTTTCAGTTTATTTTCAACGGGATCGATTTTGAGCCTCCGTGTGCACCAACGGAATTTTTGATGGGGTGGTGGATATCCTCTGCCAAGCAAGCACACCCAAAATCGCTGCTCAACTGGTGGAATGGCAACATGACAGTGGAGCGGTAGCCTTTCAAGACGAGCAAGGCTACCAATGTTATTCAAGAAGGACAAAGCAAACTGATGGATCGCCGGAATCTCAATCAGCGTATCCGCATAGACGATATCAAGGCGCTTGACTTTTTCAGAATATTCCAGTGCTGTTTCTAGAGCAATTACCACCGAGCATGTAGAGTCCTTTCCACCCGAAAAGGTAACAATCCAGTGATCATAGCCATTTTCAAGCATATGAGCAAGGGCGGCTTTCGCTTCGTTAACCCTTGTAAAAACGCGTGAGCCGTCCTCCCATCCCGCTTCATGATATTGAATTCGTAGTAGGTTTAATTTCTCGAGATTGATCATATTCACCTCCCCAAGTAATTACGCTTGTGAGTTGCTCATACCACCTAACGGTTCACGGTTTAACCGCCTCGATACGCCGCCTTGCCAATGTGCATTCGGACGCAGGAGGGTGTCGGAACACTGTCCACCACAATTCGCCATGTTATCTGGTTTCCGTCTAACACTCACTCGAGCGCTTAACCATGCCATTTCCATTTACCCGCCATACTTTAAGGATTATACCGAGTATGGTATACCCTTTGTCAAGTCCCACCGGTAAATGCGCCAACACATCGATACTACTCTTCCTGCCGATTTCCTGCGCCAGAAAAGGTGGTGTTGATGGAATCCCGCTGTCATGGTATCATACAGGCAGCGTTTGGGCAAAGGGTGCAGGGATGGCGATTAGGCTGCTGCACACGGCGGATGTGCATCTGGGACGGGCGTTTGGCTATCTGGGCGAGCATGCCCGCCCGCAACACCAGCAACGCCTTCTGCACACCTTCGAACGCCTCATCCAGACCGCTCGCCAGCACAATTGCCACGCCCTTCTCGTTGCGGGCGACCTGTTCGATTCGCCCCACATCGCTCGCCGATGGGTTGACCATGCCCTGGACCTGCTGGGGAGCGCGGGCATGCCCGTCGCCATTATCCCAGGCAACCATGACCCTGCCGAGTATCACCCCTTTCGGGAGCGCGCGCTACCCGCCCAACTCCATTTTCTGCCGCGTGCGGAGCGCTTCGAACTGCCTGAGCTGGAGTTGGAGCTTATCGCCTGCCCAGCGGGGACGGCGCGTGAGTGGGCACGGCTGCTCCGCCGTGAACGAAAGGGCGCGCCCTTTCAGGTCGCACTGGTGCATGGCTCCATGCCGACGCCCGAGGGCAAAGGCGACCTCACACCCCAGATGATTAGCGACAGCCAGCTGGATTATATCGCGCTGGGCGACTGGCATTCACCGCAAGACTTTTCCCGCGAGGGGGTCGCCTGCTGGTACAGTGGCGCGCCCGAAATGGTCATGCCCCATCAGCAACTGCCCGGTTGTGTCCTGCTGGTGGAGTTGGAGCGCGGGCAGCCTGCTCAAGTCCAACGCGTGCCCGTCGGCGAAGCGCGCCCTCCAAACGGCAGAGCGGAGTTCGACCTCACCGCCTTCGCCGACATCGACAGCCTTATCGCCGCCATCCGAGCCATCTTGACCCCCGAAACGGTCGCCCACATCCGCCTTGTCGGACGCTGGAACGGCGCAGAACCGCTCGACCCCCTCTCAATCCAAGAGCGATTGCAACCCTTTTGCCTCTGGCTCAAGCTCGAATCGGCGTTCCAAGTGGGCGCGCTATCTCCCAACAACCCGTTCGAAGAGATGTTCGCCTCCGTCATCGACGAGAACCGAGCGCGAGGAGCCTATCCCGCTGACTTGCTGGACGAGGTGCTGCAGACGGGGCTTTATCTGCTGCGAGGGGGGCGATTATGAGCGAACTCGCGCGGCGCCGATGGGCATTTCAACGGCTGGAATTACGACACTATCGCTGCTTTGCGTCCTATGCACTGACCTTCCATCCGGGGCTGAACATCATTTACGGACCGAACGAATCGGGCAAAAGCACGCTTCTAAATGCCCTGTTGGACGCGCTCTATGCGAATCCCTTCAGCACGAAAAGCGAACTTACCGCGCGTATCTCGTTTGGCGCCACCGCGGGCTGGAGCCTTATGCTGGAGCTTATAGCGGGCGACCAGCATTGGCGCCTCTGGAAGCACTATTCCGCCGAGGACCCTGCCCGACACTCCGCGTGTCGGCTGGAGGTGTTTTCACCCGACGGGCAGGAACGGGGTGAGGGTGACAAGCATGAAGGCAAAGAGGCGTTGCGGCGTTGGGAACAGCACTGGAGCGTGCCGCGCGAGGTCTATCTCGCCACCGCGTGCATCCGCCAGCGTGAGCTGAGCGCCATCGTGAGCGACCAAAAGAGCCTCGCCTCGCTCCAACAGCAGCTGCGCGAAGCCGCCCTCGCAACCGACTTGGAGCGAGTGCTGAAACAGATTGAGGAGCATCGGCGCGACCTGCGCCGACGCCGCGACCAACTGAAAGAGCAGCGCGAAATCATCGTGTCCAAACTGCAAGCCGCGCAGGGGCAATCTGCTCGCATGCGCGAACATCGCCAGCGACTGCAGCAACTCACCGAGCAGATCGCTCAGCGCGAAACTCAGATAGATGAGCTGCAACATCTGCTGCAGCGGTGGCGGGAGGTGAGCGCGTCGCAGAAAGAGTGGGAGCGGGTCAGCCGCGAAATCGAACAGCTCCAGCGCGTGTTAGACACCCTCGAAAGGCTCGAACGGGAGCAGCAACACCTCCAAACGGAGCTGGAGCAGGCGCGTGCCGAAGCCGATTCCCACACAGGGCAGAAACGCGCCCGTGCCTGGCTCGGTGTGGCAGGCGCGGTGTCTGTGCTGCTGGGTATCTCGCTCATCACCGTCAACGGCTTGCTGGGCGGCGCCCTCATGGCGCTGGGCGGTCTCTTGGTGCTTATCGGGCTGCTGTGGCAACCCCGCCGCACCCAGCAGTCCGATCACCGCCTCCAGCAGCTGCAACAGCAACTAAAGGAGTGCCACTTGCAGCGTGAGGGGCTGCTGCAAGCCCACAATCCCGACGAGCTACGCCAGCGGTGGCGCCAGCTCGCTGTGCAACAACACGCGCTGCAGACCAAACTGGAGGAGGAACCGCTGGCTCGGCAGCTGCTCGAACACGCCGAGGAGTGGCTCCGACGCGAGAGGCAGTTAGAGCGGCTCCTGCAGGAACAGGAGCAGGCGCGTCAGGAGATGCTACGCACAGAGGGCGCACTCCAGCAGCTCCTCCTGCAGGATGACCCCGACGAGCTGCGCCTTCAGCAGGAGCAACTGGACGAGCAGCTCGCCCACCTCGAACGCCGCATCCAAGTGATGGAGTGTACTGCCCAACTGCTGAAGGAAGCCAACCAGCGCTATCTGAACGATCTCAGCCCGCGCCTGGCGCCGTGTATCGAACGCTATCTGCCTGCGCTCACCTGCGGACGCTACACTCAGATTCAGATGGGCAACGGGCTGCTCTTTCAGGTCTATCACCCTGAAGCGGGCAAATGGCTCAACGCCGACCTCAATGAATCGGGCTGGAGTGCGGGCACGCTGGATCAGCTCTTTTTCGCCTGTCGGCTGGGTCTGGTCGATGCGCTGATGGCGCATCGCCGTCTGCCCCTGCTGCTGGATGACCCCTTCCTGCATTTTGACGAGACACGGCTGCGGGCGGCGATGGAGTTGCTCGCACGCGTGGCACAACACACGCAGGTGCTGCTGTTCACCTGTCGCCCACTGCCCGAACACCCATCCGATGCGGCACGAATCACGCTTCCGTAAAGTCAAGAGGTGTCTGAGGGTGTTCGAAAATCAGGGTGCGGGAACCTCAAAATCAGGGTGCGGGAACCGCACCCGTACCGCCTATGATAAATGCCGGGGTTCAGCTATGCTCATCGCGTGTTTGCACTTCGATGGTGGTGTGGGGATAAAGGCGTTTCAGGCGGTCGATGCCTTCGGCTCCAACGATGCAGGCAGCGGTGGCGAGGCTATCGGCGGTGATGCCATCGGGCGCCTGCACCCTCGCCAAAGTGAGGCGGGTCAGTCCCAGCCCCGTGCGCGGGTCGATGAGGTGAGCATAGCGTTTGCCCGCTATCTCCACATATTGTTCGGTACTGCCGGAGGTGGCGAGGGCGCAACGGCATAGCCAGAGGGTCTGTACCTGCCCGTCAAGACCGGGCACCTCGATGCGCCAGCCTGGCTGCTCTGGGGGTGGCTCACCTGTCACCAAATCGCCTCCCATCTGCACCAGGGCGCGTCGGATCCCGAATCGCTTAAGGGTGCGGAGTGCTTCGTCGCAGGCATAGCCCTTGGCGATACCGCCCAGGTCGAGGTGCATGCCCGCCCTCATGAGGCGTGCAGCGCAACGCCTTTGGCTCAGCGCCAACTTTTGCCAGCCGACCCGCGCTTTGGCTTCGTTCAGGGTTGCCTCATCTGGCAGCTGCTTGGTGCGGCGCGCTTCACGCCAGAGCTGCACCAGCGGTCCGACGGTGATGTCGAACGCGCCCGCGGTCTGAGCCGCCAGCTTCTGCGCCCGCCATAACACATAGAACAACTCGCGACTGACGCGCACCCATCGGTTGACCGCCCGCTGGCAGAGCAACATCAGTTCGCTATCGGGTCGGTAGTCGCTCATCTTGGCTTCTAACTCGCTGATTCGGTGATAGGCAGCGCGACACGCCGCGAGGGCACGCGCTTCATCGGGCGCATAGACCACGAGGCGTGTTTCCACGCCCATCCGCACTTGCCGATACTCAAATCGCTGCATCGCATATGCTCCCTACGGTTTGCTGTCGTTAGACACGCACGGGTTGCCCATCTCGCAGAATCGCCATAGACGATCCTGTGCCTGACGGACACCCACGCGCGGGGTGCATCGGACACGGACATCGGGAACAGGCTCACCTCGCAGGATACGCACGCGCCCTGTGAGAAGCGACTCGCCATTCATCGCGCGGGTGATGCCCAAGGCGCGGCTGAGGTTGCCTGGTCCGCGGCAGAGGGCGTAATCGGGTACATTGGGGCGTCGGCAGCGCATCCACTCCAGCCCAAAGCGGGGTTCTATCGCGCGAATGAGTACCGCTTCCCCTATCCCCACGGGCTGACAGACCACATTAAAACATTCATAAATGCCGTAGATGAGGTAGACATAGGCGGTGGCGGGCGGTCCGAACATCGGCGCGTTGCGCTCGGTACGCCCACGATAGCTGTGGCTGGCAGGGTCATCTTGGCAATAGGCTTCCGCCTCCACAATCCGCCCGCCAACCCAGCCTGCCGGGGTTTGCACCATCAGCAGATGTCCCAGCAGCTGCCGCGCCACCTCCACCGTCGGCTGCAGATAGAACTCCACGGGTAACGGCTGCCCCTGTGCCATCGCTAAATCTGGAAGGGTTGCTCGCGTAGGCGGGCACTCAGCAGCAGTCCAACAGCTGCGCAAGCCGTCACCAGCATGCTGCCCCCCAAGCTCACGAAGGGCAGAGGAATGCCCACCACCGGGAACAGCCCCATCGTCATGCCCACATTCGTCAGCAGATGGAAAAGGAAGAAGATAAAGATGCCCCCCGCCAACAAGCGATAGAACTCATGGCGCGCCCCCACCATCACCCGCCAGACGCGATAGAGAAAGAAGCCATACAGGGTGAGAAAGCCGACCGAGCCGACAAAGCCCCCCTCCTCACCGACCACCGTGAAAATGAAATCGGTGTGCTGCTCGGGGATGTAGCGCAGGTTCTTCTGCGTGCCGTGCAGGTAGCCTTTGCCCAGCAGCTGCCCGCTACCGATGGCGATGCGCGACTGCAGGATATGATAGCCGCTCTGTTGGGGATCCGCCTCCGGGTTCAGAAAGGAGACCAGCCGCGCCTTCTGATAATCCTTCAGCAGGTTCAGCTGCCACATCGCGCCGAAAGCGAAAACGCCCAGCAGTGCGGCGAGCGTCAACCAGCGTGCCGGGGCACCAGCCAGATACACCATCCCAAACCAGAGCGCGCCCAGCACGATGGCAGTGCCCAAATCGGGCTGCAGAAACACCAGCAAAGCGGGCAGGGCAGTGTGCAGCAGACTCATCAGAAAGCCGCGCAGGGTACGGATGGAGGAACCCGTCTGCGTCAGCAGGCTCGCCAGCGTCAAAATGAGCAGCAACTTCGCAAATTCGGAGGGCTGAACCTGAAAGCCACCCGGTAGCTCCAGCCAACGCTGCGCCCCCTTCCGCTCCGCCCCCATCAGCTCGACCAGCAGCAGCATCAGCAGATTCAGCCCATAGAGCCAGCGACTGCGACGCATCCAGACCAGCGGCTCCAGAACCGTCAATACCCCCATGCCGAGCAGCCCGAACCCCAGCCAGACCAACTGACGCTGAAACAGCCCCGGCGCCCAAGCATGGGTCGCACTATAAAGAATCGCCAACCCCATGCCTATCAACGCCAGCACAGCAAGCAGCAGCGGGATATCGAACTGCCGCAGCGAGCGCGGAACCGATTGCGCACCGACCATCCTCTCCATTTTACCCTCGCAATCCACACGGATTTTTGCGCTGGGGTTGCATTCCGACCGAAGGATGTGCTATAATAGAGGGCAGGTGGAGAGGAGAGACGGCATGAGACGCGTATGGCTGTTGGGATGGCTCGCTTTACTGCTGGTTGGAGCGGCGACCGCGCAGGAGGCTCCGCTCATTAACTATGTCGCCGCCATCGGCGAATTCGAAACCGATGAACTGCCAGCAGGGCAGGGCGAGGACGGCATGATATACGGGGATGGACTATCCGATGGATTTGGTGTCAGCTATAGCCCATCCGATGCCTCCCAGTTTTTCTCCTTTGCTATCGATTACGACGAAAAAGCAAGTGGCGTTGCCAGTCAGCGAATCAGCTTCTCGCGCACAGGAAGCGGCACTGTAAGCGGTTCTATCTACATCGACCTTTACTTCCCATCAGAGGACTATCCGCAGGTGGGGGAGACCATCCGCATCAGCTTTTGGATGAAAACAGGCAGTTGGAGCAACGCTCAACTGCGCCTTCGAGCGCGCGGGTTGGACAATCAAACGCCTACCACGACCCTCTTAACGCAGGCAACCCCCGTTCCCGAATGGTCGCGTTTCGAGGTCAACTACACAGTACCTAACTCCAATCCGCAAGGAATCCGTCTCACCTTCACAATCACCCTGCAGGATGGTGCTTCCGCGGGCACTGTCTGGCTCGATAACTTGGAGGTCTACGGGAGCAAGCGTTGGCGCACTCGCCCGCCCCGCTCGCTCAAAATCTTTACCTACTACAAAGCGGAGCTGGAGGAGGCGAATTACGACTGGATCTACTATGCACGCGAGTTCGATATGCTGGGTACTTTCCAGGCTCTGTACGAATTAAAACGGATGCTGGTTTACAGACCCGATCTCAAGACCACTACCTACTATCTTGGATTTGCCAGTGACGGCACAGGCGACGGCAACTCGATTCGAGATCCATTTGGCTATGCTTATTGCAATCAGTACCATCCAGAATGGTTCCTGCTGAATCAGTTTGGGCAACGCGCGCGATTTGGCAGCTATTATCTAATGGATGTAGGGAACCTTGCCTGTGCGCAGCGGGCTGCTGCCCGCATTCGCGAACGCTTTGCTCATTCGAATATGGGGCTTTATTCGCTCAAGTTAGATGGTCTGATTGACTTCGCAGCTCGACCTCTGCAACGCTATCCCACCCCAGCCAGCCGCTTGGCTGTTATTGTGAAGTACTTTATGCTACTTCAGCGCGAGATGCAACCGTACGGTCCCCCCATATTCCTCGGCAACACGGCGGGACAACCTTATACTCGTCAATACATCCATACCTACTTATTGAGGCAGGGATACCTTGGGGGGATTTTTGTTGAGCAAGCTTTCACCACCATCTACAGGCTGCCGGCTACCTATCTCAAATTCAATGACTGGGAAATGCATCTTACCACCCTTGCAGAATCAGCCAACCAGATACGCATCTACTATGCAGGCTATACGGTGAATCCGGCGCAGATGCGTCCGATGAAACTCTACGCAATGGCAAGTTTCCTACTCGGCAATGATGAACATGCCTACATCTACCTGGATAAACATTACTATGAGGGGACACCCTTCGGTCGGCAGCGATCTTGGCGCCCCGATGCCGATTTCGATGTGCCACTCGGTCAACCAACGGGTCCGTACCAAGTGTTTTTCCGAAGCAGCGACTATGCAGGCGGACTATACTATCGCCCATTCGAAAACGGCTTTGTGCTGGTCAACCCCACAGGAAATACCGCTCCTTATTGGAAAGATGGCGCCGTGTTTACCTGGGTCCTTGACGATACCTACTATGAATGGGTCACGCAGCAAACCTACCCATCAGGTACGCGCATCAAGCTCTATCCCAAGCAGGCAAGAATTTTCATTCGGCAAAGTGGACTATTGTCTGCACCGGGTGGAGGTGATGCTTCTATGGTTCCATCCAAGCCCGAAGAGTTGCCACCTAAAAAGTAGGATCATCTCCTCTCCATCATGCGCCCACTGCCTCGCGCAAGTCCATCACATCGCTGGGGCTGCCAAAACGCAGGTAAGCAGACAGCACCTGCTGCACATCCCGCATCGCCTTCAGGATCTCCACAATCGCGTTCACCTTCAGGTCAGTGCCCGTGTCCACCGCCTCCGTCGGGTTAGCAGGGTCTGCCCCGAACCAGCTCGGCGGATGCTGATAGACCGTGCCACGCCAATAGAGCGCAAAGCCCAGCCAGATACCCACCATCAACCCCATCGCACGCCGATACGCCTTCCAGCGCACCGCCGCATCATTCCATGTTGTGTTCGTGAACTCCGGCGTTGGGGGGGTCGCATCCCGGCCCGCATCCAGCTTCCAAAAGCCCACCACCGTGTTGTTCTCGCGGTCGGAACGATAGAGACCATAGCTCCCCTCAGGAGGCGTGCTGCCATTCCACTCGATTTGGGTGCTATGGATGAAATGCAAGCCCCGATAGCGTGACCGACGCCCCAAGCTCGGATGCACCTGCCGTTGGAATGGGTTGGGGTTGTCATCATTCGCTATCCGCCCTAACAGCGAGCGGCGCACACCCCGAAAGCCGAACGCTATCAGGGCTTTCCAGTAGCCTTCGCCACCTGTCTGGTCGCCTGCGCAGTTGGTGTACCGCTGCCGCCCGCAATGACCATCGGCGAAGCCCAACGCCTGCATCTCGGCGAACTCGTCCGCTAACACCATCTGCGCCGTGTATTCGCACAGGTTGGTCGTGGGGGTTGTGGTCTCGCCTGTCCCGCTGGTCTGCGCCCCGATATTGATAAAGCCGTCCAGCGTGCGGGGCAGGCTCGTATCGTTGCGCAACGCCTCCGGCGCCACCTTCGGGTTCACCAACGCCCAGCTCTGACCCGATTGCCCATACTCCACAGGCACATCGTTCGGCGCGGCGAACCGATGGGCATGATTGCCTGCCCGTCTGAACGCGCCTGAATCCTTGCCGCCCCAAGTGTAGCTGTGGTCATGCACGCCACAGGGCAAGACCGCCGATTCCCGAATGAGTAGGTCGTGGATGGCGCGTGCCGCAGGATCCCGCACCTCGTCCCAGTGGAAGCCCGCTTGCCGTCCGACCCAGCTGCCGTTCTGGACACCGCACGGGATGACCAAGCCCGTCTGCTTGCAAAAGTCCGCTAACCACTCATAAGTGCGATGCAGAATCGTATATTGCTGCGGCTTCGTGAGACCATCCGCACGCGTTGCGCGCGTCACAATCGGGTGGTCAAACTCGATGCACAGGATGGCTTGGCGCGACGGCTGGATGCCCATGCACTTCAGCGCATAGACCAGCCAGAAGAGGGAAACGCCGACATTGCCGGTGGTATCGCCGCGCAGCGTGTTCGCTGTTTCCCAAATCATCGGGAAGAAGTAGCGGTTCTTGTAGCGATAGGCAACCACCGCATCGGCAGGATAGGTGCGGTCAGGGAAGTCGGGCACCGCCAAGATTTCGCCGTTCGCCCCCAACGCCGTATGCTTGGCTGTATCCAGCTTCCAGAAGTAGGCGTCGTTGCCCTCAAAGGCGCACACGGCAGGCGTATAGACCGAGACCTGCTCCCGATTCAGGCGCACGCGCGTGCCAAGCCGCGCATACACGGGCAGCGGCACACCCGATGGCACCACGAAAGTGTTGGCGTCCACGAGGTGGGTGGTATTGGACAGGTTGGTCGGATTGGGACGGATGATGGGGAAATCGGCAGGCAGGTTGTAGCCCGAGACAGCAGTGGAGAGGTTCGGACCGAGGAAGGCGACGGGCTTATCGGCGGGCGCGTTCCAAGTCGTCCAGACATTGAGCGGTTTCGTGAGGAAGGCGCCCGTGCTGCTGGTGGCGCTCCGATCCACGATGAGGACGGCATCGAAGTTGGCGTTGATATAATCGCGCACTCCCTGCGCGCCGGCATCGGGGAAGGTGCGCCCCACGACTGCGAGGGTGTTGCCCGATATGCGGGCAGGCACGGCATCGATGCCGAGCGTGCGCAGGGGCGTCAACGCCGAATCGATGGTTCGCCGTGCTGTCATCTCACTCGCCACAACCAAGACGCGTGCCATCACCGCTCCCCCTTGAGACTGAACGAAATGGTCTGGCTCGCTGAGCTGGTGAGTTCAATGCGGTACTGGTCGCCGCCGAGCGGAGCGCCATCGGACGCTTGCAGCACCACCCGATACCAGCCGCCGGCAGCGGTGGAGATGTTGCCTGAGGTGTAGAGTGTCAGCCAGTTGATATTGAGGGGCACGCCGCTGGGTGTGGTGGCGCGCCCTTTCAGTGTGACGGTGACGGTGGCGGCGCTGGGGGTGTAGAGGTAGAGAATGAAGCGCTTATAGGGTGTGGCTTGGGTGATGGTCGGCGTTTCGGGGTCGGTCGAGCCGAGCAGGTCTTTGGCGGTGGTGACATTCGCCACATCCCCGACGAGCAGGATATCGAGATTGCTGGGTTCGGTCGGCAGCGGGCTGCCCTCGTTATTGCGCACCTCGACAGGGAGCGGATTCTCACGACTCACACTTGTCAGCCATGGTATGGTGCCGTCCTTGCGTAGGAAGCGTATCGGCATCGCGCTTATCCCTCCAAATGGCGCGGGATAAGAGCCAGCGAAAGGGTCAACCCCAAAAGGCTTAGTGGATTGCCTCTGCGAGTGGCTGAGTGGCTTTCGCCTCGGCTTCCTGCAATCGTTTGCCCAGCACGATGCGTGTCACTGCGGTGACACGGTCGCCCTCCGCCAGATCGATGAGCTTGACACCCTGGGCGATGCGTCCCGTGATGCGTAGATCGCTCACCCGCAGCCGGATACCCTTGCCGTTGGCGGTCACAAGAATGAGTTTATCATCCTTCTCCACCACTTCGGCAGCCACCACGCGCCCCGTCTTGCGCGTCACATTCATCGTCAGGATGCCCTTGCCACCACGCGATTGCACCCGATACTCTTTGAGCGGTGTGCATTTACCATAACCGTTTTCCGACACGACTAATAACAGGGCTTGGGGTACCACACGGCATGCGGCAACCAGCGTATCGCCTTTGCTGAGGCGAATGGCAATCACGCCACCCGCCGTACGCGAGCGCACGGGTACATCCGTTTCCGGAAAGCGAATGGAGAAGCCCGCCTGCGTCACCAGCAGGATATGGTCTTCACCTGTGGTGTGGAGTACCCAGCCGAGCGCATCGCCTGCCTCCAGATCGAAAGCGTTCAGCCCGTTGCTGCGCAAGTTCGCAAACTCTGTTAGCGGCGTGCGTTTGATTTCGCCTCCCCGCGTAATCATCGTGAGATAACCAGGCGCATCGAAGTCCCGAATGGAAACAGTCGCCGTGACTTTCTCGTCTGCTTGGATACTGATATAGTTGATAACGGGAGTGCCTTTTGCCTGACGCGAGGTTTCAGGGATTTCATACGCTTTGAGCCGATAGACCCGACCCCGATCCGTGAAGAAAAGGATATAGTGGTGCGTGCTGACCTGAAAGAGATGTTCTACCTCGTCCTCCTCGCGGGCAGTGGTGGCAATGACCCCCTTGCCACCCCGCTTTTGCGAGCGATAGGCATCCAGCGAGACCCGCTTGATGTAGCCGTCGCGCGTGATAAGCACCAAGGTCTCCTCTTCGGGGATCAAATCCTCGTCGGAGATTTCCTCGGCTTCGCGGGCGATGATGCGTGTGCGTCGTGCATCGCCATATTTCTCCTTCAGCGACAGCAGCTCCTCTTTTATCATCTGATGGACGCGCTGCGGGTCAGTCAGAATGTGTTCCAGACGCGCTATCTCGCGCAGCAGCCCCCGATATTCCTCTGCCAGTTTCTCCTGTTCCAACCGCGCCAGTTGGCGCAGCTGCATCGCCAGAATCGCATCGGCTTGGATGGCGGTAAGCCCGAAACGGCGAATCATCTCACGGCGCGCCACCTCCGCCGTCTCCGAGCGACGAATGAGGCGAATAATCTCATCCAGTACGCTGACAGCTATCTGAAGCCCCTCCAGCACATGCGCACGCGACTTGGCGCGATACAGCTCATAGCGAGTGCGGCGCACGATAACGCTGCGCCGATGCTCTAAATAGTGATCCATCAAGTCGAGCAGGCTCATGACGCGCGGCACATTGTCCACCAACGCCAGCAGAATCGCGCCGAAGGTGGTGCGCAGCTGCGTGTGCTTGAGCAAGCTGTTTAGCATGCGGTTGGGATTCACATCCCGACGCAGTTCAATCACCACGCGCATGCCTGTGCGATCCGAGTAGTCGGCGATATCGGTGATGCCTTCCAGTTTGCCCGCCTTAACAAGCGCCGCAATCTGTTCGATAAGCCGTGCCTTGCTCACCTGATACGGTAGCTCCGTGATGACAATCGCGCTTTTGCCACCATCCAGCGGCTCAATCTGAGTTTTGGCTTGCATGATGATGCTGCCGCGCCCCGTCTCGTAGGCTTGTCGGATGCCGCGTGTACCCAGAATCAGCCCGCCTGTAGGGAAATCGGGACCGGGGAGGAGTTTCAAAATGGGCTCGAGCGAGCAGTGGGGATGTTCAAGGCGGTAAATGAGCGCGTCGACCACCTCGCTCAGGTTGTGTGGGGGGATGTTGGTCGCCATGCCGACCGCGATGCCGCTACCCCCGTTGCATAGCAGGTTCGGGAAGCGAGCGGGTAGCACCACCGGTTCCTCCGTGCTTTGCAGATAGTTCGGCATCCAATCAACCGTCTCTTTGTCGATATCCGCCAGCATCTCCATCGCAATCGGAGTGAGGCGTACCTCGGTGTACCGCATCGCCGCCGGCGGATCACCGTCTATGCTGCCGAAATTGCCTTGCCCGTCCACAAGCGGGTAGCGCATGTTGAAGTCCTGCGCCATGCGCACCAGCGTCGGGTAGACCACTTCTTGCCCGTGGGGGTGATAGTTGGCGGTGGTCTCGCCACACACCTTGGCGGACTTCGTGTGCGCCGAATCGGGCGTCAAGCCCAGTTCACGCATCACATAGAGAATGCGCCGCTGCACTGGCTTCAGCCCGTCGCGCACATCGGGCAGCGCACGGGCAATAATGACGCTCATCGCATAGTCGAGGTAGGAACGCTTCATCTCCTCCTCGACGGGAACCTGCAATACCTCGCGAGCAATCGGGCTATTCATACAAGATAAAGTATACCCGACCGTCCCCGCTCACGACAGCCTGAGGTGTTCCGCCACTGACGCTCCGGCTCTCAATCCACCACGAACACCACCTTCATCGCTTTCAGGAAGCCTGTTCGGGCATCTTCGGCTAAGAGCCGTGCGGCATCGGCATCGCTCAGCACCACATCGGTAGTGGCGACGGCGCGTCGGTAAACCCCTATCGGGCGCAACACCAGCGGGTTGCTGCCAGCGCGTGGGTCAGCACGCGCCGCTGTGATGTCCCGATAGTAAGCCGCCATGCCCTTCTCGATGAGCTGCTCAAGGTCAAATTTGCCCGCCCCATAAAGCACGGTGCCGTCCGCTTTGAGGATGCGCGGCGCCATCGCCGGTTGAACCTTCAGCCCCCGTGCGTCGATGATTAACCCCGTGTAGTTGCCCTCGACTACAGGCGTGCCGGTTGCAGGCGTATTGGGGCTGACCAGCTCGATGCGCGGCAGCGCAGGCTCCGCAGCAGGAGAGGGCGCAGTGAACACCGGTTTGAGCAGGTAGCGGCTCAGCCCACGCTGCCCATACATCGCCGTGCCGACCGTGACCTGCACCGCCTCTTGACCCTCGATCAGCACCTTCCGCTCATCGATAACCTGCGCACCGCGAACGAAGCCACTGATGGCGGCACGAATCGTTTCACTCTGGGTGGTGTAGTCCGCGCCCACATATTCGGCATCGATCTGCACCCGATCGATGAGCATCAGCAGGTTGGCGAGCGCTTCGAGGCGAGCATAACCGCGCGCTTTAAGATAAGCGCGGGCACGATCCGACTCGTTGCGCGGCATCAGCCCAACACCTGTGGCACTCAGCACACCCTCCGACCAGTTGATAGCGCCCACATCGTATACCTCGATGTAGCCAGTGTTATCGGGCGGAACGGTTGGGGTGCGGGTTTGTGCCAGAAGCGGTACGCTTCCTGTTAGAAGCAGCAGTAGCGTTGCGACCATGCTGTTTCGCATCGTTTCGAACCTCCTTCGCTTCGAGTTTTTTGCTTGGTGAGGCAGAGAGATGGGATGAATGCGGGATGCCCATCAGATGGTGAAGCCAAAGGGTGGCAAGAGTGATGCGCCAGTCGGCATCAGGCTCCATCACCACTTTGCGGATAGCGCGCTGCACCGCCGCCTTGTCGCTTGTAAGGCTAACCGCTACCGCCTCACGCTGGCAAAGCAGTTGGGTCTCACCTGCAGGCGGCACCACTTTCAGGGTCCATTGTGCCTGCCAGCTGGCGAACAAGTCGCCCAGCCCGTAGGGCGCATCGGCATCACCCCACCGTTTGCAAGGTTGCACGCGCAATTCCGCTATGAGTTGCCAGCGCGGTGCGCCGGGGCGCATCTGAGGATGGACACCCATTTCATGCAGCGCGTCGAGCAGAACGGTTTGCAGCGTATGCTGCGCCAGCGGTTGCAGCCCCGGCTCGCTCTCAACACGCACGGTCATGCCAAGCGGTGGATGCCCAATGGTCTGCCACACCTCGCGCCAGTCGTTTGGGGTGATGAGCTGGCGGATGGGTACTACTTCGGCGCGCACCCGCACATGGAGGCAGCCATCGACGAGGCGCGCGTTCCCCACCTTCTGCCAGCGCAGCACGACGCCCTGGGCGAAGGCGATTTGCGCCGACTGTTCCAATAAACCATCGCGCCCCAACTCGAATCGCGCCAGTCGCACCCCGCACGCCTGCTCGATGGCTTGCATCAGAGCATCGTGAATCGCCTCGTGCTGCGCACGTTCATAGGGTTTGCGCCACACCGCCACCCCTTCCGACTCCACCACCACAGGCTCCAAACGCGCCACCGCCTGCGCAAAGGCAGACAAGAGGCAGAGGCTCTTTATCATGAGGATCCCAATCGGGCGGTTTCTCATGGCGACCTCTCCTGCGAAGCCGCTTCCTGCTTCTCCAGCAACTTCAGGAGATTATAGAGCAGCGCGGCAAGCCGTTCGCGTGTGAGGGGTGTGGCGCGGGCACTTTCCCAGCCGATAATCCCTTTCGCCCAGTCGGGCATGTCCAGATAGGAAGCACGCTGGGTAGGCAGTCGCGCTTCGCTCAGCCTGGTGAGCAGCAGAACCGCCTGACCACGACTGATGGCACTGTTCGGTTCCGCCGGCTGATAGGGGAGATGCGTGCCGAAGCGCGCCTGCAACCGTTGGAGCAACGCCGCAAAGTAAAGTGCCGACACAGGCTCCTCGGGACGGAAGGTGCCGTCGGGGTAGAGGCGCATCCAGCCCTGCTCCAACACATAGTCAATCTGCCAGCGGTACGGGCTTGATTCATAGTCGCGTTGGTTGGTGCGAGGGGGGATACCCTCATCTGGCAGCGGCTCTATCGGAAAGCGGACGGGAAGCGTTTTGCCGGTCAGGCGGCGGTGCAGCCGCTCCGCGGCACGCTGGGCGAGCTGCTCCCACTCGGTGCGTGAACCGCTCATGAGTTCGCTGCCACCCGTGAGGGAGGTGCCACTTTGCACATCGAGGCAGCTCAGGTTAATCTGCAGGTGAGTGCCGTCGCTGAGGATATGCCCTATCAGCAGCCAGTTGGCAGGGCTAAGAGAGGGGGTTTTCGCATCCCGTTGGGTCTCCCCCGTCAATCCTGTTGCGCGCAGACGCTGCTCCTGCAGCAGCGCACGCGCTTGCAGCCGATCGGTGATTTGCAAAGCGGTGGAGAGGCTCAGAGTCTGCACGACCTGTTGGCGCACCTGCTGCACCAGCGTCTCGTCGTTGCCCTCAAAAGTGCCAATTGCCAGAATAGGTCGGCTCACCTGTGCCAACAGGGGTTCTAATCCCCCTATCAGCACCACCAGGATGCCGCGCAGCAGCCACCGCCCAATCCGCATCGCACATCACCCCACCGATTCGACGATTCGGCAGGGCATTCCGTTATCCTGTTCTGGTGGCTCCGTGCGGTCGGACAGCTCGGACGGGACAAAAAATAGCCCCCCTCACCCGGACGGCGACGGGTGAGGGGGTTTCGGCACGCTCGGCGGGATGAAAAGCTTAGCGGTTCAGTAGAGTGCCGACATAGCGCAGGGCTTCGTTCGCGCAGATGGGACAATAGCCGCCTTGCGTGACCATGCGCTCCACCACCTCGTTGATTTTGCGCAGCTGGTCGGGATCGGGCGTGCGGGCGGAGGTGGTGATTTTGACCACATCTTTGAGGTCGGCGAACAGCTTCCGCTCGATGGCTTCCCGCAGTCGCTCGTCGCTGCCAATCTCGAACCGCAGCCCGCGCCGCGCCAGCGACGCAACCGAGCGCATGATACCCTCGCGAAACTCGCGCTTGGCGTTCTCCGACACGCCTATCTGCTCCTCGATGCTGCGCATCAGCTTCTCGTCGGGGTCCATCTCCTCACCCGTGATGGGATCGCGCACCTTGGTCTTGTTGCAGTAGGCATCCACATTATCCAGATAGTTCTCCAGCAGGGTGTGTGCCGCCTCCTCATAGCTGTAGACGAAGAAGCGCTGCACCTCCTTCTTGATTTGCTCGTCATACTCCTTGCGCACATCATCGAGGAAGGTCAGCAGCTTCTTGCGCTCCTCCTCGTTGCTGGTATACTCGGTCAGTCCATCGCGAATGGAGCGCAGGATATCGATGGGTGTGATGCACTGCTTGCCTTTGACCATGGCAGCGGAGAGGCGATTGATGATGAATCGGGGTGAGACACCCGTCATGCCCTCATCGGGATACTCCTCGCGCAGCTCCTTGACATGGCGCTGATCCCAATCGCCTACCTGTCGCTCGCCATCGTAGAGCTTCATCTTGGTCATCAGGGACAGCCCGCTCTTCTTGGGTGGCTTCAGGCGGCTCAGAACAGCGAACATCGCCGCGACGCGCAGCGCATGGGGCGCAATATGCACCTTCGACAGATCCTCGGTCTCATCGCTGAACTGCGACTGCTGGATCAGCTTCTCGTAGATGCGCACCTCTTGCGACACCTGCAGGTTATACGGCACTTTGACCACGAACATGCGGTCAATCATCGCCTCGTTCTCCTTGTTGGAGAAGTAGGCGTTATACTCATACTCGTTGGTGTGGGCGACCACCACCACATCGGTGTAAATCAGGGCAAATCGCCCAATCTTGATCATCTGTTCGCCCGCGACCGTGTTGAGTTCATACAGGAAGCGTTTGTCCGCCTTGAGCATCTCGATGAACTCCATAATGCCGCGGTTGGCTTTGTTCAGCTCGCCATCGAAGTTATAGACGCGCGGGTCCGATTCGACGCCAATCTGGGTCAAGAGGCTGAGGTTCACGCTGCCCGTCAGCTCGGAGACATCCTGCGATTTGGGGTCGGACGGCTTAAAGGTGCCGATGCCGATGCGTTCGCGCTCAGAGAATCGGATTCGCACCACCGGCACATCCTGGATGTTCTCGCCCCACTCATGCTTGAGTTTCCACTGGCAGACAGGGCAGAGGTCGCCTTCGATATGCACGCCGAAGCGACGCTTGAAGTCTGCCCGCAGCTCTTCGGGCACAAGGTGGAGCGGCTCCTCATGCATCGGGCAGTCCTTAATGGCGTAGACCGCGCCTTCGTCGGTACGGGAGTAGCGTTCCAGCCCGCGCTTGAGCATCGTCACCAGTGTCGACTTGCCGCCGCCGACAGGTCCCACCAGCAACAAGATACGCTTGCGCACATCCAAGCGACGCGCGGCAGGGGCAAAATACTCCTCCACCAACTGCTGCAGGGTGCGATCCAGCCCGAATAGCTCGGAAGTGAAGAACTTATACTCCTTCGGCTGCCCTTCACCCCGCTCTTCGACGCCCGCACTCATAATCATGTCGTAGATGCGCGCGTGCGCAAGGTTGGCTACTTTGGGGTTCCTCTGGACAATCTCCAGATAGTCCCGGAAAGTGCCTTCCCAGCTAATCTGTTTTTCCAGTCGCCGCTGCTCTTCAATCTGGCGCAGGAAGTCGGCTGCGCTCATGTTCATAACCCCCTTACAGAGCCTCCTCTCCTGACCAGCAGCCCGCTGCAGGCGAGACGGCTCTGATTGGTCGTCACAGGCAGGGAGTGCGCCAACGCGCGGTCTCCGATTGCCTCATGGCGGCTCAAGACCCCTCCACTGGCAGAGGGCGGCTGCTGAAAACCATGTCAACAGCACCATCCCTCTATTATCGGTTAGACACAATAGGCTTTGGATGGGGTTCCAACGCCGCTCACATAGGAGATTATTCCACAGGCATACCCGAAGCGTGAACAGTTAGTTGGGCGCCTGCGCGCCAAGCACGGAGACCACTTCGTCGCAACACCCAATTGTCAATGTGTAGCAGAGGGCAACCGCCGCACTCCCCATCTGCCCTACCTATATTATACTACGGATTCTACCCGAATCGGGTTTCAGCAAAGGCGCATCATCGGAGCCAAAACAGCAGGTACACTCCATCCTATGCGACCACTGGAGCTGGAACCGGAGCAGATGCGCCAAATGGGCTATCGCGTGGTCGATATGCTGGTGGACTATTGGCAGCAGCTGCCCCATCAGCCGATTGGCAGCCGACCGCCGCGCGAGGTGCTGGAACCCTTACTCGCCGAACCAATCCCCACCACCCCTCAGCCCTTCGATCAGGTGCTACAAGAGTTTCAGCAGAAGGTGCTACCCCATATCGTGCATGTAGACCATCCACGCTATTTCGCTTTCGTGCCAGCGCCAAATAACTATGTGGGGGCATTAGCAGACGCGCTCACAGCTGGCATGAACATCTTTGTAGGCACTTGGATGGTGGGGGCAGGCGCGACGCAAGTGGAGCGTGTCGTGGTGGACTGGCTGCGTCAACTGCTCGGCATGCCCGAATCGGCAGGTGGGCTGTTCGTCAGCGGCGGCTCGATGGCGAACTTGGTCGCCCTAACCGCAGCACGCCAGCACCAACTGGGTGCGGACTTCTCACACGGAACAGTCTATTTTTCAGACCAAACCCACTCTTGTGTGGAGCGTGCCCTGCGCATTCTGGGCTTCCGCCAAGAGCAGATGCGGATTCTGCCCGCCGACGAGCAGTTTCGCCTGCCGTTGGACGCTTTGAAAGCGCAGATTGCGCGCGATCGCGCCGCCGGCTGGCAACCCTTCTGCATCGTGGCAAATGCTGGCACGACAAACACAGGTGCTGTCGACCCGCTACCTGAGCTGGTACAACTTTGCCAGCGCGAAGGGCTATGGCTCCATGTGGATGGCGCCTACGGCGCCGCAATGATCCTGACCGAAGAGGGCAAACGGCGACTGCAAGGCATCGGTGAGGTCGATTCGCTCGCAATCGACCCACACAAGGGCTTCTATCAGCCGATGGCAGCGGGCTGCGTGCTGGTGCGCGAGTTCGAACATCTGCGCGACGCCTTCCGAATCCTGCCACCCTACTTGCAAGACAAAGAGCAAGGACTACCCGGCATCGACCTGTGCGACTATGGCGTGGAGCTATCGCGTGGCTTCCGTGCGCTCAAACTCTGGATGTCGCTCAAAGTGTTCGGACTGGAAGCGTTCCGCCAGGCGATGGAGCATAATCTGCACCTGGCACGCTATGCCGAGACGAAACTGCGCGCCCTGAACCACTGGCAAATCGTGTCGCCCGCAACACTGGGCATCGTGGCGTTTCGCTACGCACCGCCTGAACTGCCCGACGAGGCTGCCGACGCGCTCAACCGCGCCCTGGTGGACAAAATGATGCAGGACGGCTTCGCGATGGTCAGCTCGACCGTGCTGCGCGGACGCATCACACTCCGCATGTGCCCGCTAAACCCCCGCGCGACCGAAGCCGATGTGGACGAGACCATCGCCCGCCTGAACCACTTCGCTTCCCAAGCCCTTCATTGACACGCTGAAGCATGGTTTTTATCTGACCAAAATCCAAAACTTTCCAAAAAGTAAGTATCTAACATTTTGGAAACCTCTTGACGAAGTTGTCCCTTTGTAGGGTATAATGTGGACGCAGATGGGGAGGTCATACTTATGCGCATCGCGCAAAACTGGTGGTTGGCGGCAGCGTTGCTGGTGCTAGCTCTACTGTTGGTATCATGCGGACGCAGTGGTGAGACAAGTTCGGGCGCAGGAGGCAATACGCCGTCCGGCTCCAACAATAAGTCGAGTACTGCATCCGATCCAGAGGTGATAAAAGGCAAGCTCCTCTTTGCCCAGTATGCCTGTAATACCTGCCACATGAACCCCACCACAGGCAAAGATTATCCTGACCTGCGCGGCTTATATGGGAAGACCATTCGCCTCTCAGATGGTTCGACCGCGAAGGTGGACGACGCCTATCTGTACGAGTCGATCAAGGAACCGAACAAGCGGATTGTAAAGGGCTACAAACCAGCGATGCCCTCTTTCAAACAGCTGAAGGATGACGAGGTGAAGGCGCTTATCGCCTACATCAAGTCGCTCAAGGATGAAAAGCCCGTCTTCGTCAAACCTGAGTCGATCGTTTTGGAGTAACCCCTTCAAAGGTGGTGAGATTCATGGAGCCGATGATGGTCTTCTATGCATGGTTGATGATAGCATTGCTGCTTATTCTGGTCTACGCCTCTTTCGCGCTGAGCACGCGTGGTGCTGCGGGAGAGGAATTCGCCTATCAGGCAATAGGGCGTTTGCGCCGACCGTTCTTTATCCTCATGCTGGTGGTGCTGGGCGTCCTATTTGCCTTCACCGTTCCCCGTATGCCCTATCCCAAAGGGCAGACCCCCGATGAGGTGGTTGTTGTCACGGGCAAACAGTTCCAGTTTGCCCTCTCATCCCAGCCGATTCGGACCGAAGAAGAGTTTGCACAGGCATCCGCGAATAGCCCCCAAATTGGAGTGGGGCGATTGGTCGAGTTCCGCGTGACCAGCCTCGATGTGAACCACGGCGTTGGCATCTACGACCCAGATGGGAAACTGGTGGGTCAGACTCAGGCGATGCCGGGCTATGTCAACCGGCTCTTTCTGCGTTTCGAGAAGCCGGGTTCCTATACCATTCTCTGTCTGGAATATTGTGGCTTAACCCATCACGCTATGCGTGGTGGGTTTGAGGTTGTCGAGCGTCCAACCAGCACATCTCGCTCGAACACGCTCGCCTTAGGGAGGTGAACCTTATGGCAGAAATGACAGTAGGTGGTGCCCAGGAGTTTACGGGCGAGCAGACACAGATGCGCTCTTTGGCACTTGTGTGGAGCGCGTTGTTAATGCTGCTGCTGCCGATACTGGGCTTGCTGGGGCTTTTTATGCGAGCCTACCAGTCCAGTATGCTGCTTGAGGTTGTGCCAGATGTCTCCTGGTTTTATGCATCCCTCACGCTGCATGGGCTGGGGCTTGTCGGCTTGAGCTACACCGTATCGTTCATCGCCATGCTCTATGCGCTTTTCCGCCATGTGCGGCTTAACACGGGTGTCATCTGGTTCAGCACTGCGCTCACAGTGGTGGGCGTGGTGTTGCTGGTCATCAACTTCCTGCTTCGCTTTGCGCCCGGATGGTACTTCCTCTATCCACTGCCGTTCATCTCGGCAGGCGGCTGGCCCAGCTACACGGCGGACATCTTTCTAACAGCGGTCGCAATCTTAGGTGTGGCATGGTTGCTTTGGGAGCTGGAGTTGCTGCGCGCGATTGCCTCGCGCTATTCACTCTCACAGGCATTGGGCTGGCACTATCTGAAAGGCTCCACCACACCCGAACTGCCACCCGTGGTGCTGGTGGCGACCGTGTGCGCGATTGCCGGAACGGTCGCACTGCTCGCCGCAGTAGCGATGCTTATCTTCTTCCTCGTGCATCGCTTCACAGGCTCTATGGTCGACCCCCTGGTGGTCAAAAACCTAACTTTCTTCTTTGGACACATGCTCATTAACCTCGCGATGTACCATGCGATTGGATTCATCTATTCAACCTTCCCAACTTACAGCGGGCATGCATGGAAGGCGGCACTTCCGATGGTCATCGCGTGGAACTGCGTGCTACTCCTGGTGATGTTCGCCTATTTCCACCATCTCTATATGGATTTTGCCCAGCCACGCTGGGTTCAGGTCGCGGGACAAATCGCTTCCTATGGCACTTCGATCCCGGCGGCAGTCGTGACTATCTTGGGCATGCTGGCACAAGTTTACCAGCGACCGGTGCGGTGGACCCTTGCCTCCAGCTTGCTCTTTTTGGGCACGCTGGGCTGGGCGATTGGCGGGGTCGCTGCCGTGCTGGATTCGACCGTTGCCGTGAACTTCCGCTTCCATAACACGCTCTGGGTGCCCGCTCACTTCCACACCTATCTGCTGGTTGGGCTTATCCTCATGATGCTGGGCTTTGTGGCGCACCTAACGCAGGAGATTTCGGGCGTAGCGGAGCGTGTGGGGCTTGCACGCGCTATCGTCGCCTTGCTGTTGATAGGTGGTTACGGCTTTGTGTTGATGTTCTATCTGGGTGGTGCCAATTCGGTGCCGCGCCGATACGCCATCTATCCATCGGAGGTCGAGATAGGCACTACCCTTGCCACCATCGCGCTTCCTTTTGTCTTGCTGGTGGTGCTGGGTGTGTTGCTGTACCTAATTGAGGTGGGCAGGCGATGGTTTGCCGCCTATGCAGCACTGCGTTCCTCCTGATAGCGTGGGGACTCCTCTATGGGCAGACTCCACTGGGCGGGCGCGATCCGCTCATGCCCGATGAGGGGAGGGTGCTTTATCGCATGCTGCCCGATGCCCCCATCCAGCTCGCTGATGGCAGCACCACCTGGCTGTCGACATTCTGGAATCGACAGCCCCTCATCCTCGTGTTCGTCTTTACACGCTGTGCGGGCATCTGTTCCCCCTTGCTTTCGTCGCTGTACGAAACAACCGCCATCGTGGGTGGTTCCGGCGAGGCTTACCAGATAGTGGTGCTGAGCTTCGACTCGCGCGACACCCCTGCACAGATGGAGTTATTTGCGCGCCAAATAGGGGTTCCACCCCGATCAGGCTGGTATTTCGGCACGACGGAACCCCGCCACCTAAGCCAACTAATGCGCACCACAGGCTTCTGGTACGCACCCATCCAGAATAGCGACCAGTATGACCATCCCGGCATGATAGTCGCCATCCGCGACGGGCGGATTGTGCGGGTCCATGTGGGCGGCAACATCAGCCCCACACAGTTTCGTGCGATTCTGCGCGAAATGAGGGGCGACCTCGTGCTTTCCTACCCCCTCCCCGATGCCAAGTTGGCGTTTCGTTGCTATCGCTACGATCCGCGCACGGGACAAGTACGCTGGGATTGGGGCATGCTGGCGCTGTTTGCTCCACCACTCGTGGGGTTCCCCGTGGCAATCCTGAGCTTTCAGATGGGGCGAAGGAGGCGTCCGCATCCGGGAAACGATGTATGTCCCACCCCATGAAGTCTTAGAACAGGCGACTCAGGTAGGCGAAAAGAAAGCCAGCCTCCCTATCAAAGATATGGTGGTGCGTGGCTTTCTGTCAGCGTCGTTGCTGGGCTACGCAACCGCGCTCGCGATTTATGCCGCGGCTCAGACCAAATCCCCTTTGGTGGGCGCGTTAATCTTCCCCGTCGGATTTGTGATTCTCAGTTTGCTGGGGCTGGAACTGGTAACAGGCAACTTCGCCATCCTGCTCCTGCCCCTCTTTCAACGACGCAGCACCTCGGCTCAGCTCGCTCGGAACTGGTTCGTCGTCTACATTGCCCATATTGCTGGGGGACTTTTTCTGGCGTATCTCATCTATGTCGCCTGGACAGGCGATGGCACCCATTTTGACGAGCCGTGGGTCAAACAGATGATTGCAGTGACGGAGAAAAAGACCCTCGCTTACGCCCAGCTGGGAATAAAGGGGCTATGGATCGCCTTCGTCAAAGCCATCCTGTGCAACTGGATGGTGACGCTGGGATCGTTCTTGGCATTCGCCTCGCGCGATACGACAGGCAAAGTGGTGGCGATGTGGCTACCTATCTTCACCTTCTTCGCGCTCGGGTTCGAGCATTCGGTGGTGAACCTGTTTCTCATCCCCGCGGGGATTTTGATGGGCGCGCCCGTGAGCATCGCCGACTGGTGGCTGTGGAACCAAATCCCAGTGACGCTGGGCAATATTGTGGGGGGCGCGTTGTTCACAGCGGGCGCGCTGTATTGGACCTATTCCTCTCCAGCACAAAAGCCGTGAGTAAGACCCCCCTCTCTACGGGCACGGTTCAAACCGCACCCAGCCACTCCATCGCGCATGCCAGCGCCTCAGCGGTCAACGCATCGATACACCGAAATTAACCTGAACGCCTGGTCATTTCGATAGGCTGGCACATTTAGAAAACACCCTGTAGATAGCAGGGGATTAAGCCGATAATTCTGCCAGCGATATTGTCCACAACCGAATGACCGATTTCGGACGCCTGCAGGCAAGGAGATAACAGTCATGTCAGCAAAACGGTGGGATCGTTTCGTACCTTACACGCACGAAGATGTCCGCGCTTTTACAGCCCAGGGCACTGCACCCGTGGTGGTGCAGCGAATCCGTTTGGAACGCGATCGGGAAGCGCTCTACACGATGGACCTCTTCCTGTATAACCGTGCCCAACATCGCCGAATGGTGCTTCAATTCCTCACCCTGAACACCGAGCAGGGAAATCTGCGCGTGGACACACCCTCCATCTTGGAACAACTGGATAAAGCCTGGTACCAACTGATGGTCGATGCGCTAAGCCAGGTCGTTCAGGAAATGGTGCGAAACCCGCAACTGTTTGAGCAACCGATTTTGGTGGCGTCGCTAAATGTTCCTGACGATGTACCCCCGCTGGATGGCGCCGGTCAAAATCGCGTTGCCCCCGGATTTGCGTGGAACGAACTGTATATCCACAGTGCGAAGCGGTACCTGTTCGCTGCCGAGTTTTGCAAAGGTGGGCTGGTGTTGGACTTAGGTTGTGGAAGCGGCTATGGAGCGAAGTTTCTCGCACGCACCGCACAACAAGTCATCGCAGCCGACATGGACCCGTTCGCCCTACAATATGGGGAAGAAACCTATCCCGACCCGCGCATCCAACGCATCCATGTGTCCCCTGAACAAAATCTGCCTTTCGAAACGCACCATTTCGATGCCATTGTGAGCCTCGAAGTCGTGGAACATGTGCCGGTCGAGCAGATGGAAGCCTATTTCGCCGAGATTGGTCGCCTGCTCAAACCGGATGGGGTGTTGATTATGTCCACCCCAAATAAACAGATTTACATCCACTATCCCGACCCCTATCATGTGTCGCTCATGACGCTCGATGAATTCCGCGCGTTGCTGGAGAGTCGGTTCCGCCATGTGGAACTATATGGGCAACTGCGCTCACAGGGACTGCCGCATACCACGATGGAGTTTGAGATTGTCCCAGATGCCTCCGACAGCAACGAGATTTTCGTGGCAGTCTGTCGCGGTTATCGTGGAGCGGAATGCCCCATCGTGCTGCCACCACCAACAATTTGGGAACATGGCGCACGAAACCCCTCTCGCACGCCCATCACCGTTATCGTCCACACCCGTAATGAGGAGCGCAACATCGAAGCGTGCTTGGCAAGCGTGAAGGATTGGGCAGATGAAATCATCGTGATGGACATGGAAAGCACCGACCGCACCGTAGAAATCGCCCGCCGCTACACAGACAAGATATTCTCACATCCCCTTATTCGCGACTTCGATGCGGCACGCAATGTGAGCGCCCAGCACGCTTCGCATGAGTGGATCCTCTATCTGGATGCCGACGAGCGCATGACCCCCAAATTGGCGCAAGCCATCACCCAATTCATCCAGCAGGCTCCCCCCGAAGTTGCGGGGGTTCGCTTGCCTTACAGAAACTACTTTTTAGGGCACTGGATTCGCCATGCGGGCGGTTGGTATCCGGGCTATAAGGCGCCTATGCTGCTGCGACGAGGACGGTTCCGATGGCGAGCGCGCGTACACGAGGGCGTGGAGGTGCAAGGCGCTGTCCTCCTGTTCCCTGCGGACGACCCTACCTGCGCCATTGAACATTACACCGACCCGACGCTGGCGCATTTCTTCCAGAAGTTGAACCACTACTCCGAGAGCGAAGCCGACAAATTGCAGGAACTCAACGCACCCTGCACCTGGCAGGCAATAGCCGAAGCTTTCGCCGAGGATTTTCGCTTCTATTACGACGAAACAGAGGGCAAGCGTGATGGCGCCTTCGGCTTCCTGCTTTCCCTGTGCAGCGGTCTGAGCCGGATGAGCAACTGGATGAAATATGCGGAGCGCCTCCTTCTGACCGGGCATTCAGGTGAATCGCTCCTCCCACCAAGTGCCGCCGATTTTCTCCAACATGCGGCAAACCATGCGCGCTCCTCGCCATCCAAGCCTTGCCCTCAACCCACCGTTCCCCCACCCGATTGGTGGCACAAACTGTGGCAGCGGCTTCAGCGCGAGCCGGGCAGCAAACTCCTCTACATAGGCAGAGGCAACGGGAATCACTGGAGCATCATCGCGCGCGATGGCTGGCAAATCTGCACGACCGCCGACAGCCTCCTCCAGATAGCGGAAACACCCCTCACCGAAACCGTCGACCTCCAGCTGTTGCCATCCACCGCCTCGACATGCCCGCCCACAGGAACGCCCGCAGTGGATTCGCTGGTGGCGTTGGGAAGCGAGTGGCGTTCGATGGCGGGCACATTAAAGCAGGGTGGCTTGTTTTTAATCGGCGCATCCCCGCAGCCTAAAGACATAGAGCAATGGCGTCGCGAGATCGAAACGGCTTTGGAGGCAACCGTCCATCTGGTCGACCCAGAACCCGCTTGCAACTGGTTATTTGCCTTCGGATGGAAGGGGCAGCGCATGACCACCATCCGACGAACGGTGCTGATGGTCGCACACCAACACGCTTTCGAGATGTTCGGGGGCGGTGAAACACAACTTCTCGAAACGCTGATTGCGCTGCGGGAGCAAGGCGTGCGCGCCGATGTCTCCCTCTCACTGCGCTTGCAACCCCAGCACTACGATTTGCTGCACCTGTTCAGCCTGTATCATGCTGAAAAATTGAGCCGACTGCAAGAAGCGAACCGACCAGTGGTGGTTTCGACCATCTTCTGGGATTATGCGGAATTGCGGTATGCCGCGACCGTTAAGCAGGTGATATTTTCCCATTCGGAGCCGGAGATTGTCCATCGTGCGTTGGAGGCGTGGCGTGAGGGCGCCCTTCGGCTCGAAGGCATACCAGAAGACCATTTCCAAGAACCAGAGCCGCTGCGTGAGAGCCAGCGAGCGGTGCTGGCTTGTGCCCATCTCCTACTGCCCAATGGCGAGCGCGAAGCCGCCATGCTGAAGCGCGCTTTTGGCGATGTGCCCATCCCCATCCGTATCGTGCCCAACGCCGTGCGACCCGAACGATTTCTGCACGCCTCGCCAGAGCCTTTCGTGAAGCGCTTCGGCTTGCGGGACTTCGTGCTGTGTGCCGCACGACTGGAACCGAACAAGAATCAGGCGATGCTCATCTGGGCACTACGCGATACAGGGCTACCCCTGGTAATAGCAGGAGCCGAAAGAGACCCCGATTATGCTCGGCTCTGTCGGAAGTGGGCAGGGGCGAGCGTGCGGTTTGTGGGCGAGCTTTCACCCGACATGCTGGCATCGGCTTACGCCGCAGCCCGCGTGCACGCGCTCCCCTCATGGTCTGAAACACCCGGTTTAGCTAACTTGGAAGCCGGGTTGGCTGGCTGCGCGCTGGTCGTGGGCAATCGCGGCTTGGAACAGGAGTATTTGGGAGAGTACGCCTTCGTTTGCGACCCAGGCGATTGGCGCAGCATCCGTGAGGCGGTGCTACAGGCATGGGAGAGCGCCAATCCAACACGGATCCAAGCCTGCCGCGAACATATCCTGCGGCACTTCACCTGGGAGCAGGTTGCTCGCCTTACAGCCGACGTGTACGAAAGCCTCCTCAAGAACCCCGTCTACTGGGTCGCGTTACCCCACTGGGACGATACCACCACATGGCAACCGCTGGTGGAAGCCTATGTGCGCTCCGCTAACCCAGCAAAGGGAACCGTGCTGCAACTCTACGCCGGTCCCTTGAACAATACTATCCCCGAAGAGGGCTACGAACGGGTCAAAGATTTCCTGCTCCAATTAGGGATAGAGCCAGCGAATTGCCCCGACATCGAAATTGTCAATCAGTTGGTGGCGATGCCGGGGGCACTGGCGATTCTAACAGGAAGCCCCCTGGATGCCCCTCTCCAGCAGTTATTTGGAGACCGGTGCATCACCTTCCAAGAGTGGCAGAAAGTCGCCTGAAACCGAACAACGCCTCCCCCTTGCAGGCGAACGGCGGCAAGGCTTAAACCTCGCTCAGTTCCATCTGCTGCAGCGCGCGTGCCTGCTCCTCGGCGGTCAGCGCGTCGATGAATGGCTGAAGGTCACCGTCCAGAATCTCGTCCAGATTGTGGAGGGTCAGCCCGATGCGATGGTCGGTCACGCGGCGGTCGGGGAAGTTATAGGTGCGGATTTTCTCGCTACGCTCGCCCGTGCCAATCTGGCTGCGCCGCAATTGGTCGCGTTCCTGCCGTTGACGCTCCCGTTCCATCTCGTACAGCCGGGCACGCAAGAGGCGCAACGCACGCTCCCGATTCTGCAACTGCGAACGCTCATCCTGACAAGAGACGGTGATACCCGTGGGCTTGTGGGTGATGCGCACCGCCGTCTCATTTTTCTGCATGTGCTGCCCGCCCGGACCCGAGGCGCGGAAGGTCTCGATCTCTAAATCGTCGGGATTGAGCTGCACATCGACCTCTTCGGCTTCGGGCAGCACCGCAACGGTGGCAGTGGAGGTATGGATGCGTCCGCCACTTTCCGTGATGGGGATGCGCTGCACCCGATGCACCCCCGATTCGTGTTTGAGCTGGCTGTATGCCCCCTTGCCCTGCACGCTGAAGACCACATGCTTGTAGCCCCCCAAGTCGCTCGGCTCCGCATCAAGAATCTCATATTTCCAGCCACGCCGCTCGGCATAACGGGTGTACATACGGAACAGGTCGGCGGCGAACAGGGCAGCTTCCTCTCCCCCCGTGCCCGGACGAATCTCGATAATCACATTGCGCTCGTCGTTCGGGTCACGCGGCAGCAAGCGGGCGACCAGCTCACGCGCCAATGCCTCGCGCTGCTTAGACGCCTCCTCGAACTCCTCCTGTGCCAGGAGGCGCAGGTCGGGATCATCGCTCGTTTCGAGCAGCTCTTCCGCCTGCTGCACGCGCGCAACTGCCTGCCGATACTGGTCATACAAGGCTTTCAGCTCGCTCAGTTCGGCATGCTGCTTGCCCAGTCGCTGCAACGCCTGCGGGTCGCTCAACACGGCAGGCTCCGCTAACTGGGCTTCGACCTGTGGCAGTTGTGCCAGAATCGCCTCCAACTTCGCTCGCAACCGCTCCGGGAGCATCCCATTTAAAGTGTACCTATCCTGCCCGCGCATTCACGGCATGGCTGCAAACATCCCCGCCGTGAGGCTCGCTCTCCCTTGTGAACCGAACCACTCATCCCTGAAAGATTTACCAAAATCCGCCCCAAAAGGGCAAATAGGGACTTTAGTCCCTTGACATCCACCATCAAAATGGAGTATAGTAGAAACGCAAGCGACAACCAAGAGCGGAAACGGGCTGACCGAGGCTGTACCCAACCCTCAGACCTTTCCCCTTTTGAAAACCCGCTTGACACTTTCTGATGGAGGTCTAAGATGATGAAACAATGGCTTGCAGTCTCGGCGTTCAGCGCGTTTGTTGCGCTTTCGATGCTGGCGTGTGTTCACGCCCAAGGCACTGTGTTCACCTATCAGGGCTTCCTGAAAGTGAGTGGGAACCCTGCCAACGCGAACTATGACTTCCAGTTCAGCCTGTGGACAGCGGCTTCAGGCGGCACCCAGATTGGCTCGACCTTGACCTTGACGAGTGTGCCCGTGCAGAATGGGCTGTTCACCGTGAGCTTGGACTTTGGGAATGTGTGGGACGGGAGCGACCGTTATCTGCAGATAGCGGTGCGCCCTGCAGGTTCAGGCAGCTACACGACGCTTTCACCTCGTGTAAAGATAAACCCGACGCCGTATGCGATTCGTGCGGGTGTTGCCAGTCCGATTGGTTCTGCAGGCGGCGATCTGAGTGGGAGTTATCCGAACCCGACGGTGGCGCGTCTTCAGGGGCGGTCAGTGTCCAGCACGGCGCCCAGCGCGGGTCAGGTGTTGAAGTGGGACGGCAGCGCATGGTCGCCTGCCGCGGACGATGGCTTGACGCTGCCGTTTTCGGGAAGCGCGAATGTTAGCAGTCCAGGGGTGTCCCCCAGTGGGGCGGCGTTCTCCGTCGTGAACACAGCCGCCAGCGGACGCGCCTACGGCTTGTGGGGACAGAGCGCCAGCCCCGATGGGCATGGCATCTACGGCTACTCCAGCGCCACCACGGGCGACGCCCGCGGCGTGTACGGCGTTGGCGAAAGCAACTCGGGAGGCGGCGTGTACGGCATAGCCAACGCGCCCGCGGGACTGACCTACGGGGTGTACGGGTTGAGCCGCAGCACATCGGGAACGGGTGTGCGCGGTCTTGCCATCGCCCCCAGTGGCATTACCTACGGTGGAAAGTTCCGCACTGACAGCCCCGATGGCTACGGCGTGCTGAGCGAAGGGCGACTGCGCGTCGACCATAACAGCACCACTGACAAAGCCACTCTCCGCCTGCACGAACTGGAGGCGGACTTCGCGCGCTTGGAGTTCACGAACACGAACACGGCGCGCAAGTGGCAGATTGCGGGCTTGATTGGTGCCACCGTTGCGGATGACCGCCTCAACTTCTGGAACAGCGGCGTAGGTGACATTTTGAGCATTCGTGGCGATGGAACCGTCGTTGCCACCAATCCCAGCACCGCCGGTTATGCCTTTGCCCTTCACGGCATCATCAGCAGCACGAACCCGGGAATCTGGTCTGCTGCGGTGCGCGGTCAGAACAACGGCACGGGTGGATACGGCATTGGCGTCTGGGGTTCGCAGGACGGTTCTGGCTGGGGTGTGTACGGCACTTCGGTCTCTGGAATTGGCGTGTACGGCTATGCTTCCGCTACCAGCGGGTACGGGGTCTATTCAGGGGGGCGATTTGCCGCCACAGGCACCAAGTCGTTCCAGATAGACCACCCGCTCCACCCAGAGACCCACTACCTGAACCACTTCTGCACCGAATGCCCCGAACCGATGAACGCCTACAGCGGGGTCGTCACCTTAGACGCACGCGGCGAAGCGTGGGTGCAGCTGCCCGACTACTTCGAAGCCATCAACCGCGACCCGCGCTACACGCTCACTCCCATCGGCGCAGCGATGCCCAACCTGCATGTCGCCGTCGAGATTCAGGGCAACCGCTTCAAGATTGCGGGCGGTGTGCCCGGCAAGAAAGTTTCTTGGGAAGTGAAAGCCATCCGCAACGACCTGTGGGTGCAACGCTACGGCTACCAGACCGAGCAGGAGAAGGAAGACGCCATCAAGGGCAAGTATCTGAATCCCGAACTCTACGGGCAGCCGAAGGAGCGCGGGATTCATTACCGCCCTGAACCCGAGCCTGTGCCATCCGAGAACGGCGAAGCGGTAAGAGGCACGCAGACAAGGCGCGCGCCCTAACCCGACCCGTGTATGTAGGGGCAGACCTGCGTGTCTACCCCCACCAACCCGTGTGTAGGGACAGACCTGCGTGTCTGCCCATCACCCGTAAATCGTAGGGGCAGACCGCCGTGTCTGCCCCACCAACCCGTGTATGTAGGGGCAGACCTGCGTGTCTGCCCATCACCCGTAAATCGTAGGGGCAGACCTGCGTGTCTGCCCCCACCAACCGAAACAGCAGGAGGCATCTCATGCAAAAATGGCAACTGACACTGACGATACTAACGGCAGCAACGCTGCTCGTAAGCGATGCGCGCGCCCAATCAGGCGGCGGCTATGACCTGAGCTGGTGGACCATCGACGGCGGCGGCATCACCTTCGCCACAGGCGGCACTTTCGATCTGGGTGGCACCGTCGGGCAGCCCGACGCCAGTAATGCGCTCACAGGCGGGGCGTTCAGCCTCACAGGCGGCTTCTGGTTTGCGCCTTGTATCGCCCATAGCGGCGATGTGGACGCCAACGGCTGTATTGACGATGCGGACTTGTTGGCGGTGCTGTTTGCGTTTGGCAACACGGGCAGCGGTTTGGGTCGTGTGGACACCAATTGCGATGGGGTTGTAGACGACGCCGACCTGCTGCAGGTGTTGTTCCACTTCGGCAATGGGTGCTAATACCAATCGTTAAGCCAAACTTCACCAACACGCGGGCATTGGAGAACCCCCTCCTGCAGGTTCCCCCTGCAGGCAGGGGGAACCGAACGCGTGCGCCATGCATGGTTCCCCTTGCGAAGCAGGGGGAACCAACCCCATGCACAGTTCCCCTTGCGAAGCAGGGGGAACCTAACGGAGGGGGTTTTCAAAAAGTGTCGTGCAAATGAGCCCTTAGCCAGGGGGAGAGGGTTGCCGCACTGCTACCCTATCGGCAGAATCTCGCCGTCCACTTGCCAACCCTCGCTGGCGTAGGCGAGGTGCAACATGCCCACGCCTCGTGCGAACGGCTTCGATTGGGCTATCCAGACGCGCCCGACGCGCTCTGGCTGCACCAGCGGGGTGTGCGAATGCCCACCGATAATCACATCCAGTTGCGGGCACGACTCCGCCAGTTTCCGATCCATCTCGATGCCCAGATGCGTGAGGGCAATCAGCAGCGCCACTTCGGGGCGCAAGCGAGCAACCCACGCCCGTGCCACCTCCAACGGCGGGTCAAACAGGTAG
>Ga0079995_1057804_pt1 | contig 34059 bp, 41 predicted proteins | sample FaiFalFF_MnMetaG_2_FD_69198 | JGI IMG/M metagenome (GOLD analysis project Ga0079995, IMG submission 69198) | Freshwater microbial communities from Yellowstone National Park, Wyoming, USA - Fairy Falls C (FF_Mn_C) (SPADES assembly) (version 4) | ecosystem: Environmental > Aquatic > Freshwater >...
CTCCCCCTATAATATTTATTAATACCCTATCTGCTGTAGATATGTCAACATCTAAAAGTGGATTAGCTAATGCAGTTTCTATAGCTAATTTAGCTCTCTCTTCTTTAGTTCCTTCTAATGCAGATTCTCCAACTGCAATAACTGCATATCCACCATTCTTTAAGATTGTAGTTAAATCTGCAAAATCAACATTTACTAATCCAGATTTTCTAGTCATTTCAGCTATATTTTTAACAGCTCTTGCAAGAACTTCATCGGCTATCTTAAAGGCTTTTTCTAGTGGCAAATCTTTAGCTATATCTAAAAGTTTATCATTTTTTATAACTATTAAGGTATCTACATTTTGCTTTAATTTTTTGATTCCACTTATTGCATTTTCATATCTAATTTTTCCTTCAGTTGACAATGGCAAAGTTACAACACCGACTGTCAAAGCACCTAGATCATGTTTTGCTATCTTTGCTATAATTGGTAAAGATCCTGTTCCTGTACCACCACCCATTCCACATGTGACAAAAACTAAATCAGATCCTGTTAAAATTTCTTTGATCTTTGGTGTTGATTCTTGAGCAGCTTTTTCTCCACATTCTGGATAGCTACCACATCCTCTTCCTTTTGTCAATTGTTGACCTAACAATATCTTTCTATGAGCTTTTATTTGAAGAAGATGTTTAGCATCAGTGTTTGCAGCTATTAAAGTAACTCCTTCAGGATTCATTTGAAATAATCTATTTATTGTATTAGAACCACCACCACCAGCTCCAATAACTACTATCTTTTCCTGTTTTTCTTCTATAATCTTTAAAATTTCTTCTTCATCGGCCTTAAGCTGATCTTTTTGCAAATCTAATTCTTCAATATTTTCCATTTTATTTCACCTTAACAATTATAAAATAAATTTTTAAAATTATATGCTTTATTTTCGAATTCCATGTAGAATCACTATTAAAGCTGGTACAATATGTAATTGTTTATTAGTTTCTTCAAAATCATCTAACGCTTGCAATATTGAGTTTAATATAGTAAATCCAATCATAGATTGTATTTCATTTGACTGTAATAATTTTTGCCTTAACTTTGGTTTAATAACAAAAAATTCCTTTTCAGAATCAATTAGATATTTTATAATCTCTTTTTTTAATTTCATTAATTGTTTTTCCATATTTTTTTCTTCAATATCTATTAACTCTCTGTCTATCTTTAATAACAACTGTCCTAATTTCATAAAATAACCATTTGCTCTTTTCTTAAAATATTCATCTTTAAAAGCTTGATTAGCATAATAGCCCATTAACCCAGTACCAATTTCAAGATATTCAAAAAATGCTATGTCTAAAAAAACCCTACTCGTTAATTTTATCAACTTTTTTTGTACATCAGAATTTTTTATATTAGATGAGCTCGAGTAATGATATAAAAAATTTAATACTTCTAAATGCGCTTTCAAATTGAAAACATCCAATTCATCATTTAACGAAATGCCCATTGAGCCAGCCCATTTCTGAAATGCATGAATAATATCTCTACTACCATGTATTAGATTGATTAAATTGTCTACATGTCTTGGAAATCTAATATTACTATTTTTTAGCGTGTTATTTAAATCTTTTATTTCTATAAACAAATTATTATTATATGCCATTGTAAGATCACAGAGTTTTGACACTAATAAAGATACCTTCTCATATTTTGTATGGAATGATTGATGTATTCTTTCATTTATTCTTATAAGATTTGATATTGTATGAGCAAATGGCATTATTTTATTAAACATTTCTGTTATATGGTATGGTGTTTCTGATGGGATGTATATTATTTCTGAATTTTTTAAATAACGTTTACTTAATTCTTTAAACAAGTTACGAGGAATTAAATGATGTATACTATTTTCATTTTTTTCATGAGTTTTTAGTAAATAAGCAATAGGTTTAGGTATCTTATCGGGTTTTTGAAATGATTCTTGATTTTTAATATATTTCATATAAATTATTTTAAATGTTTTTTAAAAAATATGTGCGGAATTCTAGTATATATAGGAGATAGAGATCCATATGAAGTAATATGTAACGGACTAAAAGCTGTAGAATATAGAGGTTATGATTCTGTAGGTGTCTATGCAGGAAAAATTTTTAAGAAGGTTGGTGATGTTGACAGTTTTTTGAAAAATCTTGACAGAAATCTATCCATGCCTATAATAGCACATACAAGATGGGCAACTCATGGAAAGGTAGAAGATAAAAATGCACATCCTCATGAATATGGAGATGTAATATTAGTTCATAACGGTACTGTTGACCTGCCTCCATTTCCAAATTTGAAATCAGATACAGATTCAGAAAGAATTGCCGCATATTTGGACAATATGGAAGGTTCTTTTTTAGACAGATTGAAAAATCTAAACCTAAATGGCACTTATGCTTTAGTAATATTCTATAAGAAGGATAAAGATAAACTTTATTTTGCAAAAAAAGATACTCCTTTGATAATAGGTATAGGAAATAATGAAATGTTTCTATCTTCAGATATAGCTGCTTTTATAGATTATACAACAAAGTATATAAGATTAGAAGATGGAGATTATGGATATATAACAAAAAATGAATATAAAATATACAACAAAGGGATGGAAGTTAAGAGAGAAATTAAAGAATATGATAAAAAACAAGACGCTAAAAAAGGAAATTTTCCACATTTCATGCTTAAAGAGATTCATGATCAATTAGAGTTATTACCTGAAATAATATCTCAAAAAATACCAGAAGATGTTTTTGATATATTGAAAAATAATAGAATAGATGTTATTGCGGCAGGTTCTAGCTACAATGCAGGTTTATTCATTAAATATCTAACAAACTACGATTTATCTGTTTATATATCTTCAGAATATTCATATTTGATGAGGAATCCGGAATATCTCTTAGCCATAAGTCAAAGTGGAGAGACTCTAGATACGATAAAAGCAGTTAAATTAGCTAAATCTAAAGGAGCGAAAATAATATCTATAACAAATTACCTAGGCTCAACTTTAGCTTCTTTATCTGATTTTATAATACCTCTTGGAGTTGGTATAGAGAAAGGGGTTGCAGCTACAAAGACATTTTTCTCAACAATATTGGTAGGTTATAAGCTAATAAATAAGATAAATATAGAAAAAATTAGAGCTGCTATACTAGAAGGAATGAATAAAAATGTTGAAGTTATAGATCAAGATAGTAAAATATTCTTTTTAGGGAAAGGAATAAATTATCCAATAGCTTTAGAAGGGGCTTTAAAATTCAAAGAATTGGTTTATTGTCATGCAGAAGGTTTACCAGCTGGAGAAATGAAGCATGGTCCGTTAAGTCTATTTGATAAACAAGCTTATGTTCTATTCATTAAAAGTGAAGATAGCATCTATAACTATGAAGAAATTAAAGCTAGAGGAGCTAGAGTGAATTTAATAGATTTCTCTAATGAATATTCACAAATATCAACATTAGTCTATTTTCAAAGATTAGCATATCACAATGCTGTTTATAGAAACCAAGATCCAGATAAACCAAGATTTTTAGCAAAATCTGTTACGGTAGAGTGAAATGTTAAAGGTTATAGCATTTTTTATAATACTTTTTCTTTTTATAATTGCATTAATTTTAGTTCTTTATTATTATTCAGATAATAAAATTAGTGTAAAAGGATTTAGAGCTATTGATGGAGATACCATAGAGTATAATGGAGTAAAATATAGAGCTTACTTAATGGATACTCCAGAAAAAAATGTTCAAAAATATTATAAATACGAGATAAAAAATCATACTTGTTTAGTTAAATATGCCATAGTGGCTGAAGAATATTTAAATAATAGTTTAACACATATTAAACCTATAGGAAAAAATGATAAATACGGTAGAAAATTAGCTTTATTTTATCAAAATGATAAAATTCTAGATTATGAAATGGTTAGATTAGGATTGGCTTTCTGTTATTATAGAGAAAGATCCTTTCCAGAAGCTTCTAAATGTTTAGATTATGAAGAAAAAGCTAAAGAAGAAAAGCTTGGGTTATGGTCATGTAATTATAATTAAAAATTTATTGATATATATATGAGGTCTATAAGAGGATGGGTGTATAGGATTAGAAAATTAGGAAATGATAAGATTTTTGTAGTAGTTAGAAATTCTAGAGAGATAATACAATGCGTTATCTCAAATTCTAATTCTGAATTATGGAATAAAGCAGAAAAGCTTTATATAGAGAGCTCTGTTGAGATATTTGGTGAAGAAAAAAAAGATGAAAGAGCTCCTGGTGGAATAGAAATACAAGCTACAGATATTAAAATCTACAGTATAGGTGAACCATTTCCTATAAGTAAAGATCACAGTGAAGAATTTTTATTGGACAATAGACATCTTTGGATTAGGTCTACTAAATTAACCAATATATTCAAAGCTAGACATTATCTAATAAGGTATTTAGAAGAATATTTGATTCAAAATGGATTCTATAGATTTGATCCTCCTATAATAACTAAATCTGGTGCTGAAGGAGGTTCCGATATGTTTGAATTAGATTATTTTGGAGAAAAAGCTTATCTAACTCAAAGCTCTCAAATGTATGGCGAAGCTGGAATATTTAGCTTAGAAAGAGTATATACATTTGCCCCATCTTTCAGAGCTGAAAAAAGCAGGACAAGAAGACATTTAGCAGAGTATTGGCACTTGGAACCTGAAGCTGCATTTGTAGATTTTGAAGAGAATATTAAAATTCAAGAAGGATTAGTTTCATATGCTATAAATAAATTCATTCAGAATCACAAAGATTTAGTAGAATATTTTAAGATTGAAGGTTTACATGATGAAGTTAAGCCTCCATTTCCAAGATTGACCTACTATCAAGCTGTTGATTTAGTAAACAAATTGGGAGGAAAAATGGAATATGGTGAAGATTTTGGAGCAGATGAAGAAGCTTTAATATCATCAAGATATAAGAAACCAGTATTCATAACTAATTATCCTAAGAAGATAAAAGCTTTTTATATGAGAGAGGATCCAAATAACCCAGAGCTAGTTTTAAATGATGATCTAATAGCACCTTATGGACATGGAGAAATAATAGGAGGAAGTGAAAGAATATGGGATTTAGAAGAATTAAAAAATAGAATGAGAGAATCTAATCTAAATGAAGAAAATTACAGATGGTATCTTGATTTAAGAAGATTTGGTAGTGTTCCTCATTCAGGTTTTGGATTAGGTATAGAAAGATTTATAAAATACGTTTTGAACTTAGATCATATAAGAGATGCAATACCATTCCCTAGAACTGTAAACAGAAGCTATCCATAACCTTTTTAAATACTTTTTTACATTATATATGCATGCTCTCTTTAACAATACCTTATAATAAGCATATATATAATCCAACAATATTTAAGATATATAATAAGATATGTAATAATTTTTTTATGTTTGTTGTTTATATGTTTTTTGGTTTTTTGATTTTTGATTTGATTTTTAAGGTGATAAAATGGATGTAATTTATGGAACTGGAAAGGATTTGAAGGTTGGAAAATACGTTGTTATTGACAATGTACCATGCAGAGTAGTTGAATTAGATGTTTCAAAACCTGGAAAGCATGGAGCAGCAAAGATGAGAGTAACTGGAATCGGAATTTTCAATGGAGAAAAGAAAGTATTATTAATTCCAGCAGATGCTGAAGTTGTTATACCTGTTATAAAGAAGATAACAGGGCAAATTATAAGCGTTGTTGGAGAAACTGCTCAGATTATGAATAAAGAAACTTATGAAGTGTTTGAAGTTCCTGTTCCTGAAGAATTAAAAGATAAGATTCAAGAGGGAAAAGAAGTTGAGATTATAGAGGCCATGGGCCAAAGAGCCATTTCAATGGTGTATAATAAATAATACTTAAGGTGAGAATAATGATAAAAAAGACCGAACTTTTGTTTAAAAAATTGAATCTTGCTCTATCTAGAGTAGAATACTCTATAAAGATAGAATATGAGGGAGTAACACCATCTGTAAGTGAAGTTAGAGATTCCATAGTTAGAACATTAGGATTAAGTCCGAATAGGCTTGTCATAAAGAAGATAGATCAAGTATATGGTTCCTATATTTTAAGAGTTTTATGTAATTATTATGAAAATGAAGATGTTTTGAAGCAGCTCGAACCTATTTTTGTTTTGAAGAGAAATAATCTAGTATCATAATGGATGAATTTAATCTACATAAAAAAGGCAAGCTAAATATTAGATCTAGGATTAAAATCTCTAAAGAAACATTGCCTTATATATACACGCCTAAAGTAGCTAATATAGTTAAATCTATTGCAGAAAATCCAGAATTAGTATATGAATATACAATAAAATCTAGAACAGTTGCTATAGTAAATGATGGCACTAGAGTTTTAGGTTTAGGAAAAGTTGGTCCAGAGTCAGGATTACCTGTAATGGAAGGAAAAGCTGCTATATTGTCAGAATTAGCAGGAATAAATGCATTCCCAATATCTATAAAAGAAACTAAGTTAGAGAAGATGGTTGAGATAATAAAAGCCATAACGCCACCATTTGGAGCAATAAATTTGGAAGATATAGAAACCCCAAAAGTTTTTTATCTATATGATATATTAACGGAAGAAATAGATATACCTGTATTTCATGATGATAGACATGGAACTGGAATGGCTGTGTTAGTAGCTTTGATAAATGCATTAGCTAAAGCAAATATTCAAAAACCACGTGTGGTTTTAATTGGAGCTGGAGCTGCATCTAGAGGAATAATGGAGCTTTTGTTAGAGTATGGTATAAAAGATATCACTGTTCTTGATTCTAAAGGAGTATTAGATTATAATAGAAAAGATATACAAGAATATAAGAAATGGTTTATAGAGAACTCTAATCCTATAGGTACCAATATAGATGAAGCTTTAAAGGGAGCAGATGTATTAATAGCTGCATCATCGCCAAATATCTTAAAGAGAGAACAAATTCTAAAAATGAACTATCCGAGAGTAGTTTTCACTTTATCTAATCCAGTTCCAGAAATTCCATATGAAGAAATAAAAGATATTGCTATTGTAGGAACTGCAAGATCTGATTATCCTAATCAAATAAATAATTTTCTAATATTTCCAGGTGTGTTTAAAGGAATATTAGAAGGAAGATTAAAGAAATTAACTCTTAAAGATATGGTCTATGCATCTGTATGTTTAAGCAAATTAGCTAAAGAATCATTAACTCCTGATCCATTAGATAAAAAGACAGTAGAAGTATTGGCAACTGCTATCTCTAAAAAAATATGTAAATGTGGTTAAAGTATTCTTTTTTAGGATCTGAATATTCATTTAAAGAAGCTGATTTTATAGTTTTGCCAGTTTTATATGGAAAAGCATGCAGTTTTGAAACTCCATTCTATATAATTAAAGAATCTTTAAATCTACCTGGTTTTGATAGTGAATTAAAAGTAAATTATAGAGATATAAAAATTCATACTATGGATTTTTTCTATCCTTCAATAGAGCCTAAAAAAGCAATTGAAGAGATATCTGAGGTAATTGATTATATTTTATCTTATAGAAAAATACCTGTTATTATAGGAGGAGATCATTCAATAACTATATCTACAAATTTCAAAAGATATTTTATAATAGATGCACACTATGATTTATATGATGAATATGAAGGTTCAAAATATTCTCATGCATGTGTTGGGAAAAGATTGATTGAAAAAGGTGCAGAAGTCTATTATTGGGGCGTAAGAGAAAAGGAATTGGAAGAAAATGATGGAAATTTGTATAATAATCAAGATGATTTTTATCTATCTATAGATATGGATGTTCTTGATGTTAAGACAAATGTTAGATCTTTATATGGTAAAAGCTTAAGAGAATTAATAGATTTTATAAAGACTTTAAAAGGTAAAAATGTTCAAGGGATCGATCTAGTGGAAGGTTGTCCAGAATCTGCATATATAGGAGCAAGTATATTAGCAAAAACTTTAGCTATACTAAATAAAAAACTTTTATAACATTTATGGACTATGAAAAAGAAATTTTAGAGATATGGAGTAAAGAAAAATATGAAGAAGATTATAACAAACCAAAATATTTTATAACAGCAGCTTTTCCTTATCCAAATAGTCCACAGCATATAGGTCATGCTAGAACTTATACATTAGCAGATGTATATGCTAGATTTTACAGAATACAAGGATATAATGTGATATTTCCTATGGGTTTTCATGTAACTGGAACTCCAATAATATCAATGGCTGATAGAATAAAAGAGAGAGATCCAGAATTAAAAGAGATATTTGAGAAAATCTATGATATTCCTGAGGAAGTTTATTCAAAGTTAACAGATCCTAAAGAACTTGTTATGTTTTTCGCTAAAGAAATAGAGGAAGGTATGAAAAGAATGGGCTATTCAATAGATTGGAGTAGAAAATTTTATACCTCTGATGAAAGATTTGAGAAATTTATACAATGGCAATTTATGAAACTATATAAAAAAGGTTATCTAATAAAAGGAAAACATGCTATTCCTTATAGTATAAAGCTAAATTCTTCTATTGGAGCTCATGATACTAAAGGAGATATAGATACAGAAATTGATGAATATGTTGGAATATTTTTTCCTAGCAAGATTGGAGATTTATTGGTAGCAACAGTTAGACCAGAAACTATCTATGGAGTAACTAATCTATGGATTAATAAAAATCATCCATATATTATTGCAAAATTAAATGATAAAAAAGTTATAATATCAAAATCTTCTTATGAAGTTCTGCAGCATCAATTGGAGCTAGAATATATTCAAGATATTTCAACAGATGAATTGTTGAATTTAAAGGTAACAGTTCCTTTATTAAATAAGGAAATTCCTATCTTTCATGGAGATTATGTAGATCCAAAAGAAGGTACTGGAATAGTAATGAGTGTACCTGCACATTCTATATTTGACTATATTATGTATATGAATATTTCTTCAGAATATCCTATAATAATTTCTATAGATGGTAAACCTAGTGACGCTAAAAACTACTTAAATTCAAATCTAAAAGAAGCTAATGAAAAGTTATATAGTGATGAATTCAATAAAGGTTTTCATCTAATTTTAAATAAACCTGTTAAAGAAGCTAGAGAAGAAGTAAAAAAATTGTTAGATTGGATAAAAATCTATAGGATAGCGAACAGACCTGTGTATACTAGAGCTGGAGATGAGGTAATAGTTAAAATAATACCAGACCAATGGTTTATAAATTATGGTGATCCAACATGGAAAGAAGATGTTAGAAAAGCAATGAATGAAATTTTAATAATTCCAGAGGAATTTAAAGCTAGATATCTAAACACGATAGAATGGCTAGATAAAAAAGCTTGTACAAGATCAAAAGGTCTAGGAACTAAGTTTATATTTGATAATAAACTAATAGTAGAATCTTTAAGCGATTCAACAATATATATGGCCTATTATCTTTTACTTCCTGAAATAAATAATTATAGCTTAGAACAATTAGATGAAAAGTTTTTTGACTATATTTTTTATGGGCTAGGAAATCCTATAGATGAAACCCATATTAAACTAAGAAGAAGATTTGAATATTATTATGGAGTAGACGCTAGACATAGTGGTGTAGATTTGATTAATAATCATTTAACATTTTATATATTCAATCATGTAGCTATATTTCCAACAAAATTGCCAAAAGCAATAATAACTAATGGAAGCGTATTGATGGAAGGTAAAAAAATGAGTAAAAGTTTAGGCAATATAATTCCTATAAAAAAAGCTGTAGAAAAGTATGGAGCAGATTCAATAAGATTGACTGTATTATCTACAGACATAGGTTCAGATTCTAATTTCTCTGACAGTGCTGCTAGAGGCGTAAAAGATAGATTGAATGAATATATAAATAGATTCAAGAACATTGGAGAAGGAAAAATGGCAAGCTGGTTAAGATATAAGCTATATACATATGCTAAAGATTGGGTTGGGAATTATAAACAATATAAGATAAAAAATATAATAGACAGCATTTTCTATAAATTCTACAATGATCTAAAATGGGCAGAAATTAGAGGAGATAATTCAATTCCAGAAGATGTTGCAAAGAGTTGGTTAGTAATAATGTCTCCTATAATTCCGTTTACAACTGAATATATATCTAGGAATATTTTCAAAGTTCCTGTTAAAGATTTAAAAGTTGATTTAAAACAAATCAATAGTCATATCGAAGATTATCTTATTCAAATAATAGAAGATATGGTTATTGTTAGTTCAAAGGGCGGAACTAAACTATATATAGGAATAGCAAAAAAATGGAAATTTGATGCTTATAATTTAATATCTGAAAAAGGTTTAGAAGAAGCTATAAAATTAATACCAGAAGCAAAAGAATTGATACCAAAGTTGAAAAACAAAATTTACAATCTGAATTTTAATTATAAATATGAAGATGTCTTGAATTATCTTAATGAAAATAAATCCTTCTTAGAAAGCTATTTGAAAATACCTATAGAGATAGGGCAAGAAAAATCAAAATATGCACTTCCGGATAGACCTGAATTGATATTAGAATGATATATTTTATAGGGTTAGGATTGTATTTTAAGATTCCTAATCAAATATTAGAAGAAATCAAAGATTTTGATATAATTATAGATGGATATACAATACCTTTACCAAGATTAGACCTTCCTGGAAGAGTTGTTGGAAGAGAATATTTAGAAGGTCAAATATATAAAGATATGCTTGAAAAGGATATTGCTTTATTAGTTGGTGGAGATCCATTTTTTGCTACTACTCATATTTCATTATATGCATATGCCATAAAAAACAATATAAAAACAAAAGTATTTCATAATTCCTCAATTATAAATGTTATAGGCAGAACGGGATTGAGTCCATATAAATTTGGAAGAGTAGTTAGTGTAATAAAATGGAGTGAAAATTACAAACCAACATCATACATAGATTACATAGAGCAAAACATCTCAATAGGATTACACACCTTAGTACTTCCAGATCCAGAATTCAAAGATACAGAAGAATTTTTTAATCAATTTAAGATAAATTATCCATATATTCTTTTAGGAAGAATAGGGTACGATGATGAAATAATAACAACTAAAAAAGTATTTGTAAAAAGACCATTTTCTTTGATAGTAATGGGGCCTCTTAGCCATTATGAGCAAGAGCATCTACAAATTTTTAATAAAGATAATTTTTAAATAAATTTTTATATTATATATGATATTTGTTGTACCAATAATAAGTAGAGATGCGTTGATAATATTAAAATCTATAGAGAGAAATATAAGAATAAAAAATCTGAGTGTAAAATCTCTATATCTAGATCCAGATATGAAAAATTATATATTTTTAGAAGCTGATGATGAAAATGTTTTAAAATCAGCAATAGCTGGAGTGAATGGAATAAAAGCTAGAGAAAGAAAAATAAGAACTATTTTAGATGTAGAATTACAACAATTATTAATGAAATTGACTATAAAACCGACTGAAGAATTTAATATTGGAGATATAGTTGAAATAGTTAAAGGTCCATTTGCTGGAGAAAAGGCTAAAATAGTTAATAAAACAAAAGATGGTTATACTGTTTTGCCATTAGAGCTGTCTGTTGTTGTTCCAGTTTCTGTAGATACAAAAGCAATAAGGCTTTTAAAGAGTTCTAAAAAATAAATATGGGATTAAGACCTGCTAGAACAATTAGAGAAAAAATATTTAAACAATCTTGGAGTCGATGGAGTAAAAAAAACATGTCTAAGAGTTATGTTAAAGCACTTCCTCATAATGATTTAAAGCAAATAATGAGTGGAACTGGAAAGCCAGAAGATTATAGATATAAATATGATCTTGTAGCAAATGAAAGTTATCTTCATAGAGATAATGCTATTGAAGCTGCAAGACAAGCTATAATAAAAACTTTAGAAAAAAAGATACCTGGTCAGTTTTTATTGATGGTTAGAAAATATCCTCATGAAGTGATAAGAGAAAACAAAATGGTTGCTGGCGCTGGTGCTGATAGAATACAAAAAGGTATGAGAAGAGCGTTTGGAAAACCTACAGATAGAGGTGCAAAAGTTAAAGAAGGAGAACCTATATTCACTTTATATCTAAAAAATGAAAATGATGAGTTAGCAGAAATGGTTTTACAGAAAGGTGCTAAAAAATTGTCTGGAAGTTGGAAAGTTAAAAAATGGTAGAAGTTAATACTAAATTAGATGAAATTCTTGAAATATTAAGATCTAGAAAAAAAGTTGAATTGTCAGAATTGGTCACTCAGGTAAAAGAAGATCCAGATAAAATAAAAGATTGGATGTCTGTATTGGAAAATGAAGGTATTATTAAATCATCATATAATAGAATAACTAATAGAGTTTACTATGAGCTTATAAAGGATATAAAAGAACAGAAACAAGAAGAGAAACCAAAAGAAAAAAAAGAAGAAAAACAAAAAATAGAAAGTAAAGAAGAAAGTAAGAAAGAAATTAAAGAACTTCCTAAAGAAACTAGTGAAGAAAAAAAGAAAAAAACTAAAGATTCTGGAGGAGTTTTGAAAAAAATAATAGAGATAAGAAAACAGATAGCTGAATTAGAATCTCAAAAGCAATATATATTATCTGAAAAAGCTAATCTTCTTAAAGAAGAAATTACTGAATCAGTAGATGCTTTAGCTGACTATATTATAAAACTTCAGGAATCTATATTAAAAATATCTGATTCTAGTCCAGAGATAATAGATAAAATAAATCAAAAGTTAGATGAAATTTATAACGAAATATCCTTATATAAGCAGAGAGTGGAATCAATAAAATCAGATTTAAGTTCAATGAATAAACTTTATTTAGATATACAAAAAGAAAGCGAATCTATAAGAAAAGATTATATATATAGCATAAGAGAAGTAGAGGATCTTATAGAAGAATTAAATGATATAAATGAGATGAGAAAAAAGCTTCAAGATAAGAAAAAAGAAGTTGAATCAAAACTAGAATCTCTAAAAATGGATCTTGAAAGCATAGAACAAAATCTATCAAAGCTAGATGCAAGAAGAGCTAAAATTGAAAGTAAATTAACAGAAGTTGAAATGGCCAGCAAAAGACTAGATGAAAATTTCTTTAACATAAAAAGAAAAGAAACAGAATATACAAAATTGATAGAAGAATTTTTAAGTAAACAAAAACAATTAGAGGAAAAATATAACTCTATACTAACTGATTTCGAATCTATATATGATCATATAGAAGATCTAAAACAAAATGCTTCAAAGAAAGTTTTAGATAAGTATATCTCTGAACTTCAATCTATTTTAGATAAAGCTGAAGAAGATTTGAAAGAGATATTTAAACAAGAAGAAAGTATAGAGCAACAAAAAAACAAGCTTAAAGAAGAATTATATAATCTAATAAATGAAGGAAAAAAACTTAATAAATGAATTTTTGAATCTGTTGGAGAAGCTTTCTATCTTAGAAAGAGAAGCTAAAGATGAAATAGCTGAAATTCCTAAAGATATTTACAGCAATATAAACAAATATAAACAAATTCTAAAAAATGATATTGGTTTAGACAGTTATTTCCAATTGCAAACTTTGGAAAAATTAGAGAAAAAGCTCAAATTGCAAAGATTAAAAAAATTGCTTTTGTATACAGTTTCAGATATAGATATAAGTCATAAATTGACAGATGAAGAACTAAAGCTATATCAAGATATTAAAGCTTTAATAAATCAATTTTTAGAATATGATCAAAAACCTATTGAAGATAATAAACCAAAAGAAGATAATGGGCCAAAGGAAGTAGAAAAAGACAAATTAACCGAGGTTAGAAATGAAGTTGAGAATGAGACAGTGCAAATTTTAATAGATCTAGAAGAATATTATAGTATTGATGGTAAAAAATATGGGCCATTTAAAGCAGGAGAAATAATTAAAATAGATAAGAATGAAGCTAAATGGTTAATAGAATCTGGATATGCTAAAAAATTAGATTAATTTTAAAAAGATTATGATAATATTAAGGTGAATTACATGGCAAAGAAACAACACTTGAATATAGTTTTTGTAGGACATGTAGATGCAGGAAAAAGTACTACTGTAGGTAGAATATTGTATGAATCTGGAAAAGTTCCAGAGCAGCTATTAAATAAGTTAAAGGAAGAAGCTCAGAGATTAGGTAAAGCTACTTTTGAATTTGCTTTTGTAATGGATAAAATGAAAGAAGAGAGAGAAAGAGGAGTTACTATAGATATTTCTCATGAAGAGTTTGAAACAAACAAATATCACTTTACTATTATAGATGCCCCAGGACATAAGGATTTTGTTAAAAACATGATTACTGGAGCTTCCCAAGCAGATGCTGCTGTATTAGTTGTTTCTGGAAAAGATGGAATACAACCTCAAACTATAGAACATGTTGCATTGTTAAAAGTTTTAGGTGTTAATCAGCTTATAGTTTTAGTTTCTAAAATGGATGCTGTTAATTATGATAAAACAGTCTATGAAAAGTTAAAACCTGAAATAGTAAATCTATTAACTAAATATAGATATGATGCAAGTAAAATACCTATAATACCTGCTTCTTCATATAATGGAGATAATTTAATTAAAAAATCTGATAAGATGCCATGGTATACAGGACCAACTTTATTTGAAGCATTAGATATGTTGACTCCAACTCAAAAACCTGTTGACAAACCTTTCAGAATGCCTATACAAGATGTTTATAATATACAAGGATTCGGAGTTGTTGTTGTTGGAAAAGTTGAAGCTGGTGTTATAAAACCAGGAACTAAAGGTGTTATAAATCCTGGAAATTTTGTAGTTGAAATTAAGAAAATAGAAACTCACCATAAAGAAATTCCTGAAGCTATTCCTGGAGACAATATAGGAATAAACGTTAAAGGTGTGGAAAAAACTCAGATAAAAAGAGGATATGTTTTAGGAGATTTAAACAATCCACCAACTGTAGCTAAAGCATTTACTGCTCAAGTTATAGTTTTAAATCACCCTTCTGCAATAGGAGTTGGATATACACCTGTTTTCCACGCACATACAACACACTTCCCTGCTAGATTGGTAGAAATAAAGCATAAAGTAGATCCCAAGACAGGACAGAAAATGGAGGGAAAGGTAGATTTCCTAAAAAACGGAGATATTGCTGTTTGCAGATTTGAATTATTAAAACCAAATGTAATAGAGAAAGCTTCAGATTATTCTGGATTAGGAAGATTTGCAATTAGAGATATGAATCAAACAGTTGCTGCAGGAATAGTGTTAGATGTAGAAAAAGCATGAAGAAGGAAATAAAAATAAAATTGCAATCAGATAACTTGCAATCCATAACAGAAGTTATAAATCAACTTTCTCAAGTAAGCCAAATGTATAATTTAGAATTAGTAGGGCCAATACCATTACCAACTAAAGAACTTAAAGTAACTGTAAGAAGAACTCCTTGTGGAGATGGATCTGATACATATGAAACCTGGAGAAGAAGGATTCATAAAAGATATATAATAGTAAGAGGTAATGAAAAAGAGCTTAGAAACATACTAAAGATAAAGATACCAACTGACATCCAAATCCAGGTGAAATTATGAATCTTTGGAAAGATTTAGAGGCAGGGGAACCAAATAAAGCAAATATAGTTATAGAAATTCCTAAAGGAAGTAGAAATAAATATGAATACGATAAAGAATTAGGTATAATATCTTTAGATAGAGTATTATTCAGTTCAATGTTTTATCCAACAGATTATGGATTTGTTCCAGGAACATTTTATGACGATGACGATCCATTAGATGCATTATTCATATCAAGATATCCTTTAAATCCAGGCACAGTTGTAAAAGGTAGATTAATAGGCGGTTTTAGAATGGAAGATGAAAAAGGTATAGATGATAAACTAATATTTGTTCCACTAGAAAAGATTGATCCATATTTTTCAAACATTAAAACTATAGATGATTTAAGCAAAGATTTTAAGAAAGAAATAGAGTACTTTTTTTCTAGATATAAAGATTTAGAAAATAAAAAAGCAGAATTTAAAGGATGGTTATATCTTGATGAAAGTATAGAAATATTTAACAAAGGAAAGGAACTATTTAGAAAGCTCAGAAAGTAAAGCATCTAGCTGCATCTTAGGATTGGATCCTAAAGAAATTCTATATTCATATTCTGCTAATAATTTCAAATATTTTATTCTTTCTTCTAAACTATAATTTTCAGATATTACAGCTTTATAGATAGATTTAATTATATCATCTGCTGTAAAACCAGCATTTAGAAAATCAAAGACCTTATCTCTAGCTTTGTTGTAATCTTTCTTAACTAAATTTAGTATCTCTAAACCCTTTTTATATGAAACACCAGAAGTTATGTTTTCAATCTCTTTAACAGTTATCTTTTTAGATAAATAAGAAGAACTTTGCAATATATTTATAGCTTTTCTTAAATCACCTTCGCTAATTTCAATAATTAAATCTAAAGCTTCCTCATCTATTTCTAAGTTCTCCTTTTCAGAGATTTCATACAATATATTTTTAATCGACTGATTGTCTAATGCAGAAAATCTTATTATTGCAACTCTACTTTGAATAGGAGAAATTATTGCAGATAGATCATTACAGCTTAATATAAATCTAGTATATTTAGAATAATTTTCCATCATTCTTCTCAATGCTTGTTGAGCTTCTTCTGTTAAAGCATCAGCTTCATCTAGAAATATTATCTTAAATCCAATGTCTGTAGTTGGTATCATTTTAGCAAATTCTTTTACTCTTTCCCTTATTGTATCTATACCTCTTTCATCACTAGCATTTAGCTCTAGAAGATTAGAATAAACATTATCTCCATATAAAGCTCTTGCTATAGCTAAAGCTGTTGTAGTTTTACCAGTACCTGGAGGCCCAACAAACAATAAATGTGGCATATTCTTTTTCCTAATTAGATTTTCTAATAGCAATTTTTTATCTTCTGGCAATGCAATTTTAGAAATTTCTTTTGGCCTGTATTTTTCTACCCAAGGTAAAATCTCCATATATCAAATAAAATTATTTAAATATTTCTTAATAATATTAAGCCCTGGTAGCTCAGAGGTAGAGCGTCCGGCTGTTAACCGGAAGGTCGTAGGTTCGAATCCTACCCAGGGCGTTATAATTTCACTTCTTGCAACAATAAAAGAAGCAATTTTTCCTCTATATCTTTTTGTTTTTCCATTTCATTTGCTTTTGATATTGTAGCATTTAATGCTTCTAGTGTTTCAGCTTCATTTTTAGTTACAGATGCTTGAAATAAGCTATTCATCTCTAAATTTAGCTCTGCAAGTATTTTATCAGAATCTAATACAATTGCCTTTTCCATAATAAATATTATATAAAAGTGTTTTTAAATTTATCATTATGATAAAAAAAGGAGTTAGATCAAAAGAAGCTCTATACCTACCACCTTATTGGAGTTTAAAAAGAAGAATAGAAAATGAAGATGAAAGTCAAACTATAGGACTATTACCTTTAGAAGAGTTAATTGATCATATATTCCCATCAAAATATCAGCCAAAATACAATCAAATATCTTTACAATTGATAAAATTGTTAATAAATAACAAAGGTAAATTAGGTCCTGGAGAGGTAGCATCTTTATTGAAACAAGGTATTTCCAAAGCTACTCTATATAATAGAATTATACCAAAATTGAGAGCATTTGGATTAATAAAAATAGAAAGAGAAGTATCAGATAGAAAATCAAAAAGAATGATGATTAGATTAAGTAGAACATTTTCAAATTATTTATACAAAATAGCTAATAGCTGGATAGCAATTCTAGAAGAGTTAAAATGAAGATTGTATTTTTTATTCCAACATATTATCCAGAGAAAAATGGAATAGCTATTCATTGCTATAATTTAATAAAGCATTTAAAAGGAGATATAACTGTATTAAGTCCGGTCCAAAAACCATTTATAAAGATTCCAGGTTTTTCATCAGTTTCTATTCCTCACCCCCATCACATTTTATATTTGTTAAAAGAGCAATATGATATAATTCACATTCATGGTTATGGAAATTTGCATTCTTTAATAGGTGGATTTATAGGAATTTTAAGAAGAAAAAAAGTCGTTTGGACTATTCATGGAATTCCTAAAAAAGGAATATTTCTAAAAATTTATAATATTTTTGGAAAATTTTTAATTAAAAGATCTATTGTTTTAAGTGTTAGTGACATTTCAGAGATAACTAAAAACTTTATATTGATCGATAACGGTGTTGACATCAGAGATTGTTCTGATTATAGAGAAGCTAAATATGTATGCTATATCGGTAGATTAGACAGAGATAAAGGTTTGGAAAGACTTAAAGAAGTAAAAATGAAAGTTCTTTTAGTAGGTCCAAAAGAAGATTTTGAACCGACAGGTATGGAACATATAGAAGTTGATTATGAAAAAATTTCTGAAATATATTGCAAATGTAGATATGTTGTTTTGCCATCAAAATATGAAGGATTACCTTTAGTAATGCTTGAGGCTATAGCTCATAAAAGACCTTTTATAGCAACTCCTGTAGGAAGAATTCCAGAATATTTGAAAAAATTGTTTCCGAATTATGAAAAATATATAATAAAAGGCAATATTCAAGATACAATAGATAATTTAGAGAAAGAAGATTTAAATGAAGAATTAGAAAACGCTAGAAAAAAGCTACCAACCTGGCAAGATGTTGCAAATAAGGTGATGGAAATATATGGAAAAGAAGGTGGAAAATGAAGATTTTGATCTTAGAACTATAAAAAATATTGGAATCGCAATAAAGAAAAATGTTATAACTAAAATAATTGGGAAAATATCTCAAGGTAAAGAAGCTTCAATACTTCTATGCGAATCTGATTTTGGCTATAGAATTATGAAAATATATAGAATAGAAACTTCTCATTTTAAAAGAGGTAGAAAAGAATATATAAATAAACAAACAAAAAATGAATATGAACTTAGCGTTTCATATGCTAGTAAAGAATTTAAGCATTTAATGATAGCTTCTAAAGTTATAAATGCTCCAACACCATATTATCAAGTAGGAAATATTATCATAATGGAATTTCTAGGGAGGGATGGGAAACCATTTGACAAATTGAAGGATATAGAAAATTTTGATATTGATGATTATAATACTATTATGAAAATGATAGATGATTTATACAATGCTGGATTGGTGCATGGAGATCTAAGCGAATTTAATATACTTTATGATAATAAAAAATTTTATTTTATTGATTTTGGACAATCAGTTTCATCTAAAAACCCTAAAGCAAAAGAGCTTTTGGAGAGAGATAGACAGAATATAAAAAATTTTGCAAATAGGTTCTTAAAAAATCTCTAACCATTATTCAGGAACTTAAGGAAAAATCAATCTGGATGATAAAAACGAAAACTTTTTAATTTTTTTTATTATTATATATGAAAGGAATTGTATTGTTAGCACTATTTTTTCTAGCTGGTTGTATAGACTATTTTAGTAGCTCTAGTTCTCCAATGCAAATAATAGAAAGTGGAAAGACGATAGAATGTTCTTATAAGATAAAAATTGAAAACACTAGTGAATCAGTTTCAATTTCATCAGAGACAGATTTAAAAATATCAATAGCAAAAAATAAAGTAATGATAGAAACTACCATTCTTTTTATTCCAATAAAAGTAATAGAAGATTATAAGGGCAATTATACAGAAATTACTTATGAATATTTTGGACAAAAATTATCTAAAAAAGAACCTGTAGAAAAGTCTGTATATCTAAAATTAATAACAGAAATTAATTCTAAGAAGAAAGTGGAAGATTTAGATCCATTATCTTATATGGGAAGTTCATTAAATGAAACATCTTCTCTAGAAAATATGAAGATTCTAGATAAGCGTTGTTATGTTAAATGACAGAATTAAAACAAGTAATAGTTATTAGAACAGATATAAGAATGAGCATAGGAAAAATGATTGCTCAGGGGGCTCATGCATCTTTACTATCTTACAAAAAAGCTAATTTTTTTAAGAAAATAAGTTGGGAAAATACTGGACAAAAGAAAGTTGTATTGAAAGTTAATTCTGAAAAAGAGTTATTAGATTTATACGAAAATTGTAATAAAGAAAAAATTCCATGCGCTATAGTAAAAGATGCTGGTAAAACAGAATTGTCTCCAGGAACAATAACTGCATTAGGTATAGGTCCAGATGACAGTACAAAGATAGATAAAATTACTGGGCATCTAAAGCTATTATGAACTATGATGAAAAAATAAAAGCTCTAGAAGAAGAAATAATTAGAACTCAAAAAAATAAAGCTACAGAAAAGCACATAGGTTTATTAATGGCTAAAATAGCAAAGCTAAGAAGAGAAAAGATTAAAGAACAATTAAAATCATCAAAATCTGGTGGAGGTTTTGATATTCCGAAAACTGGAGATGCTAGAGTAGCTTTATTAGGATTTCCTTCTGTAGGTAAATCTTCGCTATTAAATGCATTAACAGGAAAAGAATCCAAAGTTTCATATTATGCTTTTACAACAGTCACGGTAGTTCCATCTATTTTAGAGATCAATGGTGCAAAGATTCAGTTATTAGATTTGCCTGGAATTTTGGAAGATGCTAGTAAGGGCAGGGGAAGAGGTAAAGAAGTTTTATCTGTAATTAGAACATCTGATGTTATAGCTATGGTAGTTGAAGCAACAAATCCAATGGCCCAATACAAAGCTTTAATTAAAGAACTAGAAGAATTTAACATAAGAGTAAATACTGAACCGCCTAAGATTAGACTAAGCAAAAGATTAAATGGACCTCTAAAAATTTATAATTATTCTAATTTAGACGAAGAATTTATCAAAGCGGTGCTAGCCGAAAATAAAATAAATTCTGCCGATGTATATATTCCAGAAGGTACTACAGAACAGAATTTTGTAGATTTCTTTAATGATTCTATAGTATATAAAAAGATGATATTAATCATAAACAAAATAGATCTTGTAAATGATTTAGAATCTTTGAAAAATCAATTTCCTGAAGCTATTTTAGTATCAACATTTTTCCCAGATACATTAGAAAAACTAAAAATCAATATATATAATAGTTTTAATTTCATAAAAATATACACTAAATCTGACAAAATATCGGAAGATCCTTTAATAATGAAAAAAGGAGCTACAGTTAGAGATGTTTGTTTAAGAATTCATAAAGATCTTTATAGAAATTTCAAATATGCACTTATATGGGGCAAATCTGCAAAATTTCCTGGACAAAGAGTTGGATTAGATCACATTATGGAAGATGGGGATATAATTCAAATATTTACAAAATAAGCTTCAGTAAGTATAGAAATTATACCTATAAACATAACATATAAAGTACCTTTTCTTATTGATTCTGAAATAAGTTTAAATTCTTTAAAAGCTAGATCAAAGCTTATTTTAAAGCTTAATACTATTAAAGCTCCTAATATTATCTTAGATAAAAGAGATTCAGATAGGAGTATTAAAACAAATAATATGAAGATATAAGAGGATAATAGCACATTAATTAATTCTATGGTACTATCTAAACCATATACTATTGGATATGTATTACTATGTCTAATTAATTTATCTCCTTCCATATCTTGAGCAGATTTTAATAGTTCTCTAGCTATTCCAAATATAAAAACAGCTATTATAAAAACTTTTAAAAATAAAGTTATTTTATCAAAATATAAGCTAACGTATAGAAATGGAGCTGTCATTGTTAATCCTATTGTTATATTTCCTAATAGTAATTTATCTTTAAGCCATCTATTATATGCAACGCTCAATAGAAAGAATAGTATTACAAATATCGCTATATTTAATGGAACAAATAGTAGCAGAATTATTGATAGAAAACTTAGAAAGAATGCTAAGTTAGTAGCAAAATGCTTTGAAATTATATTGCTAACTAAAGGTCTGTCTAACCTTTTGTTTATTAAGTCTGTCTTATAATCTAGAATATCATTCATTACAAAAACTACTGCTTGAATCAATAATGGAAGAACTATAACTGGGATAGGTGGAATTTCTCTTGCTAGATAAATTGAAGTTATGACTATACTTAATAAAGTTATTAGTATATGATCAAATCTAACTAAGCTATATATCCCTTTTATTTTTTTCCAAATATTTTGCATATTTAAATATAAGTTACTAATCTTCTACTTATGGGTTGTTTATCAATCTCTGAATATTCATTATAATCACCAGTTGCTGTTAGAACTGAATTTGTATTATTCTTTTTTGAAAAAAATTTCATGTATATTGTTAAAAAGTTTTAAATATATATTTAAAGTATAAATTATGGAGACAAAAGATTTACCAGATTTATTAGATGATCAAGGCCAAGTATTTTCTTTCAAGGATAAGAAAGATATTGTAATCTATTTTTATCCAAAAGATGATACTCCTGGTTGTACTATAGAGAATAATGATTTTTCAATGCTTTATCAAGAATTTCAAAAATTAAATTTAGAAGTGGTGGGGGTTTCTAGAGATAGTGTACAATCTCATTCAAAGTTTAGAACTAAATATAATTTATCCGTAAAATTATTATCCGATCAAGATGAAAAACTTTATAAAATTCTAAATCCAGAAAAGTCTAGATCAACATTTCTTTTTCTAGATCAAAAATTAGTGAAAAAATGGGAGAAAGTAAATCCAATAGGGCATGCAAAAGAGGTACTGGATTATGTTAAGTCTATCAGAAATAGTAAATGAAATTAAAGGTCAAAAGAAAAACGATCATGCCATAATAATAGTATTTTATAATGAATTTGAATATATTCCAAAGCATCTGGATAAATTATCTAATTCATATGATTTTATTCTTGTAATAGGAAATGAAGCTGATGAAAATAAATTAACTAAATACATTTCTAATTATCAAGATTATAATTTTATTATAATAAGAAGAAAATACAACGATGGGCCTGCTGGTGGATTTTATATTGGCTATACTTATGCTATTCAAAACGGTTATAAATGGATAACTTTTGTAGAATCTGATTGCATTCCTATAGATTATGATATACCAAAAAAGATGGTAGAAAAAAATGAAAACAAAACTATGGATATTAATTATGTTGATAGTCCTCTATATTCCTTTCAAGCTTGGCGATATATGACAATACCTAGTACTATAAAAATGCATATCTGTCCTAGCTTATTTTTCCATTATGAAGATAAGTTTTCACTTGATTTTATTAAGGATCAATTAAATAATGGGCAAAGTTGTGCTGTAGAGCATGAATTATGGTACAAAAAATCTGATAAAAGTATATTGAATACTATATCTAGAATTAGATTACTTACTAGAAATGAAATACTTATTAATAATCTTTTATTTCATGCAAAAAAGATGCCTTTTAGCTTATTACTCAGATATAATATCTTACATACTTTTTCCTATCTATTATTTGGCTTCTCAGAGTTATTATCTAATCCGAAAATCTTAAAAAATACATTGTTAGGAATTCTAGATGCCATAACTGTTAATTCTAAACCTAATCTTGATAAATTAGATGAATTTTTTCATATAAAAGAAACCCCAAACAATTACATTGTTATCAATCATTTAACAACTAAAGAAGGAATAAAAAGTTTGATTAAAGCTGCTATCGATAGAAAAGATATAGTAGTAGATAATAAGTTTTATGCAATAAAAATGCTAGCCCTTATTCCGTTTTTCAAAGTATATGTTAGATACCAAGATGATTATTATTTAATAAATCCTAAAAGACATCCTATAATGGGGCTTATTGGGATTGCACCTTCTATATTATTATCTATTTCTGCTACGTTTATCTCATTAATAACAACTAAAATAAGAAAATTTGATTGTTTTAGCGTCTATAAACATTAAACAATCTGATTCCATTTATTAGCATAGCTACAACTCTATTTATATTATCTATATGCAGTGAAGTCATAGATAAAAACAATAGACTTTCTATTAATCTAACTTCTTCATCAAATTTGTGATTGATTTCTATAGGAAAAGTTAGATTATAATCATCTAATTTATACAAATCATTTATTATAAATTCATACTTTCCATTTATGGAATGAGATAATTTTGCTAAATCATATTTCGGATCTCCATAGATAATGTGAGACCCAAATTTTCCTCTTGGATCTATTAACTTTATATCATCTTTAGTTTTTGAAAACAATATATTGCTAAAGCATAGATCTCCATGGATAATCGTTCCTTCTTTACTATATAGAAATTTAATTTGATCTTTTATTTCTTTCTTTATTTTTGGAATCCCGTCATACTCTTCTCCATTTATTGTAATTTTTTTGGCTTTTAAAATCTTATTTATCTTTTCTACACCATAATTTTCCAATGTATTTAATCTCTTTATGGTTTTTGTATAGTACATGTCTACATAATCTTCATAACTTAATTCCTTTTTAAATTTACCAAATAAATCCAATATTTCGTTTAATTTTTTATTCATGAAATATTTTATAATGTCAATTTTTCCTTTAATAAAAAAATTTTCAAGTTTTCTATAAGGTACATATTCCATTAGGATATATGGTTCATTAAGATCGTATTCCAAAATCTTTGGAGTATATTTTTTTATTGATTCTGGTATATTAATATACCAGTTTATTTGATTTATTAAACTTTCCTTATCTAAACTAGTTTTCTTTACTGTTTTGTTTTTTCTATCAATTGATATTTTATTAAAAAACCTAGATTTCATTAAAAACCCTAATTTCTTCTTCAGTACCAAGAGGATAGCATAATTCTGCTATATCATAAGTTATTTTAAGTCCGTCCATAATCATATATCTATAGATAGGTGCAATATACAATTCACCTTTTGCCTCAGATGCATATTTTAGATAATATTTTTCATATAATTGAAAGCTTCTAAATCCATAAAGACCTGTACTAGCAATATCTGAAATAATTTTCTTTTCTTCAATTTCAACAACTAAATCTCCATTTACTTTAAAATAGCTCATATTAGGGTTATTAGATATAAATCCACCTAAAAAACCATCATATTCATTAAAGAATGTTAATAATCTCGATTTTATATGGTAAGATTCAAAGTAAGTATCTATATTATATATGACTATTGGAATATCTTGATCTATTTCAGATTTTACTGCATAAGCTGTTTCAGCTTGCCCAGACGTTTTTTGCTCTAGTTTAATAGAAATTAACTTATCTTTTATAAATTCATCGTTATAATATTTTTTCAAAATTTCAACAAACTTTTTTTCAATTTCATCATCTCTATACAAAAAATAGATTTTATTAGATATATCTAAAGGCAATGAAGATATGGCCCACTCCATTATAGTCTTTCCTTTTAAATTAATTAAAGGTTTTTTCCCAATGTGACTTAACCTTTTTCCTTCCCCAGCTGCTGTTATTATAAAGTTAGGTAAAAATTTTTCTTTATATATAGAATAATCAAATCTAACAGCTTTATCATCTATATATATATCGGCATTTGGCTTACCTAATATTAATTCATCAAAAGGAATATTTTTAGATTTTAACATTTCATAAATTTCAACATAATTTTTTGTATAAACTTTTCCTAAATCGTTATTATTTGATCTCATACCTCTTGCAGTATGTATCACTATATAATCTCCATAAGATTTTCTTTTTCTAAGCCATTTGACCATCTCTTCATTCACTCTTACTTCTTTATCTTTTTTAGATAATGGAAGTCCTATTATTACTCCATCTAGATCCACAACAATCTTCATAAATTTTGTATGGATATTTATAAAAAATAATTTTATGCGGAATAAAAAATATTTAAATACATATCTAATAGATATTTATGAAATTCGATGTTATAATAGTGGGTGCTGGTCCTGGCGGATCCGGAACAGCTTTACATCTAAAGGATACAAATCTAAGTATTGCTCTGATAGACAAAGAATCATTTCCCAGAGACAAAACCTGTGGAGATGGGATCAGTGGAAAAGGTTCAAAAATTTTGAAAGAATTAGGATTATTTGATAAATTATTTGAATTACCTCATGGACCTGGTTATGGTGTCTGGATGAGCTCACCTAAAGGCGTGGATATAATAATAGACTCTAGGACTATGAATCCTAATGCAAAACCTCATGGAGCTATAGTTAGAAGATATGATTTTGATAACTTTTTATTTCAAAATGCAAAATCTTTACCAAATGTAAAAACCTTTGAAAAAACAACAGTTGTAGATTTGATAAAAGAAGGAGATCAATATACAGGAGTAAAGATGAAATTAGAAAATGGAGAAATAATTACTGCAAATGCAAAGATAATTGTAGGTGCTGATGGAGCTAATTCAGTTGTAGCTAACAAATTGGGGGTTGCATTTAGAGATCCTGCACATCATGTCACTGCAATTAGAGCATACTATGATGGAGTAGAAGGTATGAGAGAGGTTATAGAGATACATTTTGTAGAAGATGTTTTACCCGGATACTTTTGGATATTTCCATTAGAAGGCAAAAAAGCAAATGTTGGAATTGGTATGTTAGATAAAGATATTAGAAATAAAAAAGTTAATTTGCAGAAAGTTATGGAGAAAGTTATAAACGAACATCCAAAGTTTAAAGATAGATTTAAAAATGCAAAGATGATTTCGCCAATAAAAGGATGGTCTTTACCATTAGGAAGTAAAAGAAGAAAACCTTATTTCAATGGGGTTCTATTGGTAGGAGATGCTGCCGGATTGATAGATCCATTAACTGGAGAAGGTATAGGAAATGCTTTATTATCATCTAAATTAGCTGCCCAAACTATAAAGAGAGCTTTTGAAGTAAATGATTTTACTGAAAAAACCTTATCATTTTATGATGAATTATTAAAAAAAGAATTAGATCCTGAACTTAAAACAATGTATAGAATACAAAGATTAGGTTCTATAAAGTTCTTGCTTAATATGTTTTTTGATAAAGCTACAAAAAAGAGAGAACTATCTGAATTATTGACATCCACTATAGTCAGTGAAGATACTTTACAATATAAAAAGAAATTAACAGATCCAATATTTTTAATAAAGAATCTATTATTCTAAAATGGATAAAAGAAAAAAATTTTTAGAAAAGCTTCAACATGAATTAAACCAGCCATCTGAAGAGCAGTACCTCATTAATGCTATAAGAGCTTATTATGACCTAAAAGAAACAAAAGCTTTATTTAAAGAAAGATTAGAGGATTGGGTAAGAAATAGTTTATTTATAAAAGATTTTAAGCTAGAGGAATTAGATAGTTTATATAAAAAACATAATATTGATCCTAAAATGATATTAAGATTTTACCAAGTGTACAATGATATCTCTAAAGCTGAAGCGAATCTAAAAACTTATATAGAAAAAGAAATAGAATCAAAATTTCCAAATTCGTCCTATATTGCAGGACCTTTTTTATTTGCTATGATATTGGAAAAAATTGGCAGTGTAGATAAACTATCTAAATTGCCAGCTTCTACCATACAGGTAATAGGTGCAGAAAGAGCTTTATTCAAACATCTAAGAAGCAAAGGAAAGATAAAACCGCCTAAACACGGAATTCTTTATTTACATCCTTTAGTAAATGGATTGCCAAAAAAGCTGAGAGGTAAAATGGCTAGAACCATAGCTGCTAAATTAGCAATTGCCATAAAAGCTGATTTGTCTAAAATAGATATGAAAGAAAAATTAATGGAATATATTAAAAAAAGAGAACAAGAATTGAAAAAATAGAAAAAGTTTATTTTGAAGATATCACTATTTCTATAGCCGAAACTCTAACTGTTTTTCCATCTTTTGACTGTAATTCTTCTGAGGATGTTGTTATAGACTTAACTTTTATATCTGGTCTATATTTTCTTTTTAATAGTTCTAAAACAGTTACTGCTCTGGATATTTGTTTTCCTCTGGCTCTTATTATAACTTCAGGAACATTCTGGCTTAACTGTGTCAAAACAGCTAAAACATAGCCAATTGTTGGTTTTTTTCCTACATAAATTACATTGTCTAGTTTATTTTCTTCTGTCATACTAAACCACCTAATTATAACAATATATTTTAAAATATTATTTATATTATGGAAGGAGAAAATATGGAAGAAGATAAAGAAGAAGTTCAAAATATAGAAGAAAATAAAGAGGAAGTTCAAATTATAGAAGAAAATATCGAGGAAATTGAAATTAATAAAGAAGAGAATAAAAAGCCCGATTTTAGAGTTGTTCAGCCATCTACAGATAAAGATGGAAAACCAATTCTAATAAATATAGGAGGAATGTGGAAAAAAACAAGTAAAACAGGGAATGTCTTCTATATTCTTAGAATAGGAAAGCTAAAATTATTAGTTTTTGAAAATAAACCATGATAGATTTAGAAGAATTAAAAGGTGTTGGTCCTGCAACTGCATCTAAGTTAAGAGAAGCTGGGTATTTAGATATTGAAATAATAGCTACTAGTAATCCATATGAAATGGCAGAAAAGACAGGATTATCAATTGAATTATGTAAAGACATAATCAATCAGGCCAAAGATAAAATAACTGTAGATATGAAAACAGGATTAGAAATCTTAAAACAAAGACAATCTGTTGGAAAACTTACCACAGGTTCATCAAAATTAGATGAGCTTCTAGGAGGCGGTATAGAAACCCAATCAACATATGAATTTTATGGAAAATTCTCTAGTGGAAAAAGTCAGATAGGATTCCAATTAGCGGTTAATGTTCAATTGCCTAAAAATAAAGGTGGATTAGAAGGTAAAGTTATATTTATAGATACAGAAGGAACATTTAGACCAGATAGAATAGCAGAATTAGCTAAGTATAAAAAACTAGATCCAGAGCAAGTTTTAAACAACATTCTTGTAATAAAGCCATCTAACTCTGAAGAACAGATAATAGCAACTGAAAAAATAGAGTATACATTAAAATCTGGGGAATTTAAGCTTATAATAGTAGATTCTTTAACTTCGCATTTTAGAGCTGATTATATAGGAAGAGGTAGTTTAAGCGAAAGACAGCAGAAATTGAACAAACATTTACATACTTTACAAAAATATTCTGAAAAATACAACTTAGCAGTTTATTATACTAATCAAGTTATGGATAATCCAGGTATAATGTATGGAGATCCTGTAACTGCAATAGGTGGAAATGTATTAGCACATGCCGCTACCTATAGAGTTTATATTAGAAAAAGTAAAGATGAAAAGAGAATTGCTAGATTAATAGATTCTCCTAATTTGCCAGAAAGAGAAGTTGTATTTAAGATAACTCCAGAGGGTGTTACAGATTGATTTGTATAATTTGTGGTAAACCAGCTGTTATAGATCTTTATTGCAAAGATTGCTATAAAAAAAAGATAAATCAAGATATATTTAACTTTAGCTATTCTGTTTGTAGAAACTGTGGAAAAGCTAGAATAGAAGGAATTTGGAGAAATCCTGATTTGATATGGAAAAATATGGAAAAAAAACTTCTAAGCAAGTTTGAAAATGTGAGCATTGATCCAAAAGAATTAATTGCATATATATATGTAAAAGATGTAGAATTAGATTTTCCTATTAAAATAAGTATACATGAAAAGTTATGTCCAGAATGCTCCAAGATTAAAGGTGGATATTACGAAGGAGAAATACAACTCAGAGGACAAAAAATAAAGAAGTATCTAAAGATAATAACAAGCTTATTTGATAAAATAGATAATCCATATTCAATTCAAGAGCTAAAAGAAGGGATAAATATAAGATTCTTTTCTTCTAAAAAAGCTTTAGAATCTATTAGATCTTTAAATATTCCATATAAAGTAACTACAAAGCTTCATACTCAAATTCAAGGAAAACGAAAGTATAGATTAACAATTTTAATAAGAACATGAAAAATATAACTAGATTAAGCTCTACATTATTCTTCTTGTCTATGCTATTTCTAAATTCTCCAAAAGAATTGATTTTAATGTTTTTCACTTCAATTCTATCATTAAGCTCTATTGTAGCTATAATAGCTAAGTATAAAGATTTTACCAGTGAATATAAAGAAACATATCTAGGAAATTATATATCTTCGATTATCATATATTTTATATTCTATATTGTCTTTCAATCCAAGATACTATTTTATATGATGATTTATACAATAGTATCTTACCTTGTAGAACGAATATATATGAGGGTGTACGAATTGATCTATGAAAACCAAACAAAAGGGGACAAGAGCAGAATACAAACTTAAAAAGATTCTAGAAGCACAAGGTTATTTAATTGTTAGAGCCGCTGGATCAGGTCATGATACACCAGATATATTTGCTTTTAGAAATGGAGAAGTACTGATTTTTGAAGTTAAAAATTCTAAAAAAGATATATATTTTAGACAAGAACAATATGCTGCATTGAAAAAATTTTATGAAAATGGATTCAAAGTATATATAGCTGTTTACAATAATGGGTTTAGATTCTATCCATTTACAGAAATAGAAAAAACATCTAAAGCTGCAAAATTAAAACTAGATAAATTTCACTTAACATGGCTATTTTGATATTAATTAATTCTTTAAATATAGGTGGTGCTGAGAAAGTTGCCAAATTTCTAAATGATCAAATTCCTTCAAACATAATAACTCTAGAAGGAGATTTATCAAAAGATTCAATGCAAACACCTGTTATAATTAAATTTTTACATATTCCTTACTATGTTTATAAGCTAGTTCCTTTATTAAAAGATGGTGACATCATAATATCTCATCTTGAAAGAGCTAATTTTGTAGCTATATTGGCTAAACTTTTTAGAAAGGTAAAAGTAATCTCAACAGTCCATACAGATGTTGATAGGTATTATAGAGGAATTTTTGGATTTGGTGTAAAATTTGCATGGAAAATATTAAGCAAATTTTCAGATAAAATTGTTGTAGTATCGAATGGAATAAATAAGTATAACGGAATAGTAATATATCCTCCTGTCGATATCCCAGAATATAAAGATGAGATAGATCTAGAAATGAAAAAATTATTACAAGAATCTGTAATAAATGTTGGAAGAACAGTATTTGAAAAAGGTCAGTGGTTTCTTATTAGAATGATTAAGTATTTAGATAAAAAGCTAGTTATAGTCGGATCTGGAAATTTATATGAATATTTAAGCAAATTAAGCTTAAGTTTAGGTTTAAAGACATATACTCCAGATAAGGAATTTAATCTAGATTATGATGTATATTTATTAGGAAAAGTTGATGATCCTTTTTCTTTGTTATATAATTCAAAGATATTTATATCTACATCTCTAGTAGAAGGATTACCTATATCTATGATAGAAGCTTTAGGAACTGGAAATTTAGTTATATCGTCTGATTGCAAAAGCGGTCCTAGAGAAATATTAGCTCCAAACACAGATTATGTACAAATAACTAAACCAGAATTTGCTGAATATGGCATACTAATGCCTGTATTGCCATTTAAACTTCTTTCTAATGAACCTATTACAGAAAGAGAAAAGCTTTGGATAGATTCTTTAAAAGAGATATTGCAAGATCAAAATCTAATAGAGAAATATAGAAAAAAAGCTCCGATTAGAGCTAAAGATTTTAGTAAAGAGAAAATTATACAAAAATGGAAAGAGGTTATCTACTCTTAAATTTTAATATAGTTTGAATTATATCTATTTTCTTATCTGTAAGATCTCTAGCAGGCTTTAGTATCTCTATCAATTTTTCGGATACAAAATTTTTCATATCATATGGATGAATATTTCCTGCTAAATATTCTCTCTCAAACTCTGGTAATGTAAGCTCTATATCTCCGCCATATTTCATATCTCTCTCTATTTTAAATACAGTTTTATCATCTTTAATTATAAACCATTTCAATATTTCATACACAGGATTAGATTCTAAGCTTTTTGGAGGAGATATAGCTTTGGATATTTTTTGCCTTATTTGATCTTCGCTATCATGAATAAATATTGCAGAATTGTCTCTACTCTTGCTCATCTTTGACTCTAGTATATCCATTCTACCATCATAATCAAGCGCTGGCAATATATGTGTATGTAAAGCTATTGGTTTTTTTAATTTAAGCTCATTACTTAAATCTATGGCTAGCATATGGACTTTTCTCTGATCCATACCTGCATGAGCTATATCTACATTTAACTTAAATATATCTGCAGCTTGCATTAAAGGATATATGATAAAAGAAGCCGGATTAGATTCTGACTCTTTTCTACCCATTATAGTTAAACTTCTCTTGACTCTTGATAGAGTAGATTTATTTCCCAACTCTAAAACTAACTTCCAATATTCATTATCATAGATTTCAGAAGCTAAGATGTAATTAGCTTTTAAACCAAAGCATTCAACAAAAGGAATAAAATATTCTTTTCCTACTGTCTTTATTAATTCAAGATCACCACCTAGTTTTTTATTTATCCAACTATGATAATCAGCTATGAAAATATTTATTTCAACACCTGCCTCTTGCAGATCTTTAGCTTTAAGCAATGTTCCTATACTTCCTAAATGCAATAGTCCAGAAATTTCATATCCTATATAATGCTTTAATTTTCTCCTTTCTGCTAATAGTTGCTTAAGTCTTTCTAGAGATATTAGCTCTTCAGTTGGTCTTTTAAGGAACAATTGTATTATTTGCTCTTCATTCATATTTTAAATATAAATTTGGCTAACATTATTAAAATTATTAGTAATACTAATGCTGAAATGATATAGATAACTATAGGGTTGATCTCTAAATTTATTTGTTGGTTTATTTTTTCGATATCAAATTCTAAATTAGAATAATTAACCATCTTACCTAATGAATATAATTTGAATTTTAGATTATACTTTCCAGGACCCAATTCTAAAGTTTCTGTGAACAGAATCTTGTTTTTAACGGAAATATTTCTTAATAGAGTATCATTTAGATAAATTTCTAGATAATCTCCTTTAGCTCCTACAAGAACAGATATATTTTCTTTATCTCTAGTTTGTAGAGATGTAGGGCCATTGTAAGTTATATTTAGATAATGCTCTAATATTTCTTGATATTTGATAATTTTCCTAAATCTATATAATTGATTATTAGAATAGAATAATATGACTAATTCATTTACATCCTTTGACAAATATAATTCAAACGTTCTTGTTCTATTTGGTAAAGCTTTATCAGATTTTATTAGCATTCCATTTAAGTAAATTTCATAATCAGTAGAGATATTTAATGTTTGTATAGTTAAAGATATATTTTTAGATGTAGATGATTCTGGAACCTTTATTATAATATTTCTTTCAAAATCTACACTAACATTCTGAGTTATGTTAGTTTGATTTGAAGTATTTTGAGAAGTATTTGACATGTTTTTTGAACTAGATGTATTCACTACAAACAGTATTGATTTAGATACTTCTCTACCTCTAGCATTATAGACACTTATTGTTAAATTATACAATCCATCGGACAAAACAACTTTTTTCTCATATCTTCCATCTAAATATCCTCCATCTATTGCAAACCCATTCAAATATAAGACAAATCTATATCCATCAGATTCAAATATAATATCTACACTTGAATTCCTAACTTCTCGACTAGGACTTATTATATTTATATATGGTTCTATATCTGGTGAACCTCTGTTTCTCTCTCTTATCAATTCAAATCTTACTGATCTTTGAGTTGATCCTACAGAATCATATGCAATAACTGTCAATGTATGATTGCCAGGCAATACTCTCACATATGAACTATAATTTCCACTTGTAGATATAGATCTATTCTCAACTAAATTTCCATTCAAATATACTTCATATCTTCTAGGATCATTATCAATTATTTCAAATCTAGGATATAGATCCAATGAATCTCCGTAGAATCTTTGACCATCCAATGGATATTGTATTGTCAATTGTGGAGGTCTATTAGATCCAATCAATTCAAATCTTACTGATCTTTGAGTTGATCCTACAGAATCATATGCAATAACTGTCAATGTATGATTGCCAGGCAATACTCTCACATATGAACTATAATTTCCACTTGTAGATATAG
>Ga0079995_1050365_pt1 | contig 34016 bp, 39 predicted proteins | sample FaiFalFF_MnMetaG_2_FD_69198 | JGI IMG/M metagenome (GOLD analysis project Ga0079995, IMG submission 69198) | Freshwater microbial communities from Yellowstone National Park, Wyoming, USA - Fairy Falls C (FF_Mn_C) (SPADES assembly) (version 4) | ecosystem: Environmental > Aquatic > Freshwater >...
GCTTGGAGAGGCCCGCCATGAAGGAGATCGCCCGCAGGGCGGCCCTCAGGCGGATGGAGAAGGCGTGAAGGGGGGACTCGAGGTGAAGGCAGAAGAGGTAGGAACGCTACTGGAAGGTGCCTACGAGCAGATGACGCTGGCCTTGGAGGGGGCGCTGGAGGTGTTGCTCGAGGCCTACGAGGAGGTGGAGCGGGCCCAGAAGGAAGCGGAGGAAGTCCCCGCGCTCCTAAGGTACTGCTTCTCGAAGGCCCTCGAGAGGAAGAGGAGGCAGGTCTTCTCGAGGACCGTCCTCCCCGACGGGCTTCGCCTCCGGGTGGTCAACGAGTACGCGAAGAACACGGTCTGCGTGGACTCCTACTCGCTCGAGCGGGGCAAGCTCCGCGACTGCGCCGCGGGGCTCGTGCGGAGGCTGGAGCTGGATGCCGAGCTCGTCCTGGCCCTGGTGCGGGGCCTGGAAGGAGCCGCCTCCAGGCTCAGGCGGGCACCGGAGGTCGCCCGGCACCTGGCCCTGAGGCGGGCGAGGCGGCTTCTCGGCAAGGAGGAAGCCCTCCAGGAGCTCAGGCGGCGGGCCGCCCTGAGGCGGTTCGAGGCCCTTTGAAAGAGGCGGAGGAAGCGGCGGCGATGGAGGAAGCCGTCCGGCGGACGCTCTTGGCCTTGAGGGAGGATCCCGACCACCATTCCCTCACCCTGGAGAGGGTGGAGGGAGCGGTCCGGGAGGTGGCTCCGGAGGAGGACCCCGAGGGCGTGGCCAAAAAGGTGCTGGCCGTCGTCCAAGAGCGGGTGAGGAGGACCGCCTCGGGGGTCCTCGAGTCCTTGGGGAGCGACGACCCCCGGGCGGGTCGCGTCCTGGAGAGGGCACTCCTCTCGGGGAGGCACGTCGAGATCTGGTGCTCCCTGCTCCCGCCGGAGCCGCCGTCGGGGCTCCCGAAGAGGGTGGCGGTGGTCCAGGTGCAGGGGAGGAAGGACCCTCTCGTCCTTCCGCCTCCAAAGGAGGACTTTCTGAGGGCGGTCCTCGCGGGGAACAAGGCGGGGGAGGTGGCGGCCCACTTCGGGGTCCTCTCCGGGCTTTCGGCCCGGGAGGGGAGAGCCCTCTTCAGGGACCGGGGGCTTGAGAACGTCCGAGGGGCCTTGAGGGCGGCACGGTCCTTCCGCCCCCTCCTCGCCGCCTGGGGCCTTCAGGACCTCGAGGGGGCACTCGAGGCCCTGGCGGGGCTCCGGGACGGGGAGGTTCGCCAGGAGGGCCCCTACGTCCTGGCGAGGGAGTGGGACCTCTTCGCCTTGAGGCGGGGGCGGCTCTTCGACTCCTTGGCCCTGGAGCGGGCCTTTTTGACAGGAAACGAGGAGCTTGGCTTATCCTACCCGGAGGAGCTGGAGATCGCCTTCACGACGGAGTTCTCGTGGAGTTCGGCACGGGTGGGGAAGTTGAGGCTGCGGTGGGGGGAGGAGACCGTTCACTACCCGTGGGCCTACCCCTACGTGGAGGCCTTGGACGAGGGCGCGCCCGGGCTCCTGGTCCGGAGGACACTGGAGGAGTGGCTGAAGCGGCCCTCGGAGCTCCCGGAGTCCCCGAGGATGCGGGCCTTGATCGGGGAGCTCGCCCGGAGCGAGAATCCCCTGGAGGCCCCTAAGGACCCGGGGTTCTTCGGGAAGGTGCGGCTGAGGGCGGTCGCCCTGTTTTAGAGGGGGGAGCCCTGGGGTCTTCCCTCTCCGGTCCCGGGTGGGGAGGGGCGGAAGGGTAGGTCTTACCCCCGCGCGTGGACTAAAGGCGAAGAGACCAGGGTAAGACGCGCGCGCTCAGCCTGCCCGCGCCAAAAGGTTTTCGGTCCCGGCCCGCTTGGCGTATTTGTGGGAAGTGGCAGGCCGCACCTCGTGCCTAGCGGGACGAGAGGAGGATTGGGGATGAGGGAGGCCCTGTTTCGGGAAGTCTTGGAGGTCCTGGAGGAGGGCCCCTACCTCGGCACGGAGGCGGGGGTGAAGATGGTCCTGCGGGATCTCGGCGTGGACGAGAAAGAGATTCCCAGGGGCTTCATCGAGAAGGTCCTGGAGGAGGCCTGGAGGACCACGGAAGAGGCGCTCTTGGAGCTTTGGACACTCCTCGGGACCGAGCTTCCCCGCCAGGTGAGGGAGACCCTGATGAGGGGGAACTGGGTCAAGGCCTGGCTCACCAGCACGGACCGGGAGACCCTCTCCGTGGAGCTTCAGGGAAAGGTGATGGACTACCCCGCTGGCCAGCGCCTCCCCTTGGGCTTCAAGCTGGAGGCCAGGACGGGGCGGGTGGAGGTCCACCTCTCGGAGCTCGAGGCCAGGAGGGAGCGGGCCTACCTGCGGACGACGAAGCCGGAGGGGGTCCGGAAGGCCCTGGAGGACGCGAAGGCCCTCCGCCCCCTCTTCGAGGCCCTGGGCCTCGCCGACCTTGAGCCCGCCCTCGAGCTCCTTCAGGCCGTGGGGGACGGGGAGGTCCGGCACGAAGGCCCTTACCTCCTCTTTCGGAGCGGGGACCTGCGGGTCCTCAGGCGGGGGAGCCTCCTAGGGAGCCCGGAGCGCGACAGGGAGCTCCTCCTCGGCGGGGAGACCAGGTTCGTCCTGGCGACCGGGGTGGAGGTGGTCTTCCGGAGGTCGCCCTGGGACTCCAACATCACCGCCCTGGAGGCGGAGATCCGCTGGCAGGGAGACTCCGTCCGCCTGACGATGTCCTTCTGGAGGGCGGAGCTGGACAGGCACCCCATTCCCCGGGCGCTGGCCCAGGGCCTCTGGGTGAACGGGGAGAGGCTCACCGCCGCGCTTCCCCCCAGGGCGCGGGCCCTGGTGAGGGAGCTGAAGTGGACGCGGAATCCCCTCAAGGCCCTGGGGGACGAGGCCTTCCTGAGGCGGGTGGCCCTGAGGGCCCTCTCCGAGTCCTGAGGGGCTTTGGGGGAGGAGGAAGGGAAGGAGGATTTCATGAAGGGGATCGAGGACCTCATGGACAGGCTCAAGGAGATAGCGGACCAGGTGTACGGACTCTGCTACGTGGACACCCCGTGGGAGGTCGCCCTCGGGGCGGCGGCGGTGGCCGCCATCACCGGGAACGCCGGGCGCGGCATCCTATTGTTGAGGGGCCACCACCCGGGCGAGGAGGCCGATCTGGTGTACGATCTGCTCCAGGCCGCTGCCGGGCTTTTAGAGGAGGAGACGCGGGAGGATCTCGAGGCCCACGCCGGAACCCACGAACCGCCCGACGACCCCGGCGAGTGGACCGAGTGGCGCGACCTCGAGGGCCCCGACCTGCCTTCGGACTTCTGAGCCTTGGGCCAGGTTGGACCAAGCGGCCCGAAGAGCAGGGAGACCCGGGATGAAGGAGGCACTGAAGGGGTTTTGGAAGGCTTTGGGGATCTCTTCCCCGCCCCCGGGGGTGGAGGCGGCCTTGGAGAGAGGGGAGCGGCTCGTGGCCTACCACGAGCGCTGGGACGGGGGGCTTAAGGTCACGTTCCAGGGCGACCAGCCTCCCTGGAACGTGGGCACCTTTCACCTCCTGCCGGAGCGCGGGGACTTGAGAAGGGCGCCCTCGGCGGCGGTGGAGGTCCACGGGGAGAGGCTTTGGGCGGAGGTGGCCTCGAACCTCGTTCTGTGGAGGGAGGGGCGGAGGAAGAAGGCCTACCTCAGGGCGGTCCACGAGGAGCGGCTCAGGGACGTCCTGGAGGGGGCCAGGTTCCTCCGCCCGTTCCTCTCGGAGGCGGGCTTCTCGGACCTGGAGGGAGCCCTTCTGGCCCTTCCGAGGCTGAAGGACGGGGAGATCCGCCAGGAGGGCCCCTACATCGTGGCCAGGAAGGACGAGGTCTGGGCTCTTTTCCGAGGGGTCCTCTTCGGAAACCCCGCCCTGGACGGAGCCTTCCTGGTGGGGGACACGGTGACCCTTCCCCTTCGGGAGGGCGTGGAGATCGCCCTCCAGGGGTACTTCTTCGAGAAGAGGGTGAGCCTCTCGGCGATGAGCCTCCGGTGGGGCGAAGAGCGGGCCGACTACCAGGGAAAGGGGCTCGGCCCCAGCTACCCCGTCCTGGAGGACCACGTCGTCCCCCGCCTCCTCCGCGTAGGCCTAAGGGAGTTCGCCGGGTCGGCGTTCCTCTCCGCCAGGATCGCCGCCTTGGCGGAGGAGATACTGGCGCTTCGGCCCGAGGAGTTCCCGAAGGCCTTGGGGGGCGAGCCCTTCTTCCGGAGGGTGTGGTTGCGGACGCTCTCCCGGCTTTGAGGGGGCGGGGGAGTATGTATCTTACCCCCGCTTTCTCTCTAAAGAAAGGTGGGCAGGGATAAGACGAAACCGAGCCCGCGTCCCCGAGGCGAGGAGATGGAAGGAAAGGTGAGGAAGATCGTCCAGGGGTTTTTGGAGGCCCTGGGAAGGCCACTGGAGCCGTGGGCGGCGGAGTACCTGGAAAAGTGGAAGTGGCGCGGCGACTGGTACACCGACACCGGCGAGGAGAGGATGCGCGTCACCGTGGAGCTGAGGCGGGATCGGTGGGACTTTCGCTTGCCGGTCCCGCCGGGCATCCCCCACTTCACGATCGAGAAGTGGGGCGAGGGCGCGGTTAAGGTGAACACCCTCTACCTCGAGGCCAGGGACGAGCGGGCCTTCTTCATGACCCGTGGGGAAAGCGGCGCCCTGTCGGAGACCTTGGCCCTGGTGCGGGGGCTAAGCCCCCTCTTCCAGGCCCTCGGGCTCGGCGACCTGGAGGAGGCCCTCCTGGCCCTGGGGGACCTCAAGACGGGAGCGAAGACGAACGGGGCCTACGTCCTCATCTCGGATGCCGAGCGCGAGGTCCTGGCCTTGAGGCGGGGAAGCCTCTTAGGGGACCCCGGGTTGGATAAGGCCTTCCTCCTCGGGGAAGAGGTGGTCCTCCCCTACCCCGAAGGGGAGGTGGCGCTACTGGGAGGGGTCTCCGCGACCAACTCCTTGGTCGTCTCGGGGTTCAGGGTCAGGTGGCGGGACGAGGTCTTTCCGCGAGACGGCGGGCTCCTCCCGGTCAAGGTGCGGTGGCACGTCCTCAACATCGACCCCATACCCTGCCTCCTCCGGCAGGCGGCGAGGGCGGCCCTGGAGGAAGAGCCCCCGCCGCCCCCCGCCCTGAGGGAGCTCCTCAGGAGGATGCAGAGGAGCGAGGACCCCATAAGGAACCTCAGGGACGAGAGTTTTCTGCGTGAGCTCAAGCTCCGCCTCCTCTCCCGGCTGTGAGGGGGGAGGGAGCCGGGCTTCGGGCGGGTCCAGAGGCGCTTCCCTAGGAGGCCGTGGAGGCCCACCGCCGGGGCCGGCGGGAGGAGGAAGGACGGGGTTCTCCGCCCCCTCGGTTTTGGAAGAAGGAGGTGGCCATGTTCAGGTTCGTGGAAGTCCGGCCATACGAGGCCAGGCGAGGCCACAGGTTCGCCTTCGAAGCGGAAAGGGATGTCTTCCTCCGTGGGGACGAGGGGCATCTGGTCTTCGTCCCCAAGGGGAAGCGGGTGGAGGTCTCCCTGATCGACCTGTCCCCCCGCCCGGGGGGCCTCGAGGCCGCCGTCATCTACGGCGGGGCGTTCGTCGCCTTCTACCGGGGACTCACCCTGACGGCGGAGGAGGCCCTCGGCGAGACCCTACTCGCCAAGGCCGAGGCTCTCCTGGACGAGATGTACACCCACGGGGACACCCTGGACCCCACCTGCCCTTTCGAGGAGGAAGGGGTCAAGGTAGACTGGCACCACTACGACTGAGAGAGGAAGGAGGCGAAAGATGCTCGTGATCTACGGAATCAACGACGAGTCTGAGGACTACATGGGCCTCACCCACCTGGCCCTCCTCACCCAGGACGAAGCCCTGGAGGTGGAGTACGAGGACTTCTTCCGGGGGGACGAGGATCTCCCGCCTCCCTTCGAGAACCGCCTGGTGCTGGTGGACGGGTTCACCGACCTCGCCCGGCACAGGGGGAAGACGGCCGCCGAGTACCTGGGGAGGGAGCTCATCGGGAACTTCTTACTGGCCAACCCCGCCCAGTTCTTCCCCTTCCTGCCCCAGCACGAAGTAGCCTACGTGGGAAGCGTGGAGGGCGGGTACGTGCGCGCCCTGGTGCGGGAAGGGGAGTGGGCGGTGGACGTGGTCCAAGACCTCTCCGGCCCCCCAGGAGTGGTCCTGACCCGGGGCGTGGCGGACGACCCGGAGAAGGCCAAGGCCCAGGCCTTGGGAACGGCCTACCGGGTCCTGGGAGTCCTCTAGCGGAGGCCCTCGGGGGCGGAAAACCCGCCTCCCGACGCGCGTGCCCCTAGCTCAACCGGCAGAGCGCCCGTCTCCAAAACGGGAGGTTCCGGGTTCGAGTCCCGGGGGGTACGCCAAGAGAGGTTCGAGGGGCGGGGGAACCCCCGCCCCTCCGGGCTGAGGGCCTTTGGCCATAACAACGAAGGAGGCGCATGAGGAAGGCCATCGAAAAAGTTTTCCAAGCCCTGCGCGAAGACTCCAGGCGCTACATCCCCACCTCGGAGAGGGTGAGGTGGATCGCCGAGAAAGTGGCCCCGGAGGAGGACCCCAAGGCCCTCGCCAGGGAGGTCCTTAAGGAGGCCCGGAGGCGGGTGAGGGGGGCGGTTCAGGCGCTTTGGCAGACCTTGGGAATCCACCACCTGCCCCCGCTCCCCGAGGTGGAAAAGCTCCTTTGGAGGGGGGACTCGGCGGAGCTTTGGTGCACCAAAGACCCGCCCGGGTACACGGTCTTGGACATGGGGAACAAGGGAACCCTCCTGCTCCCTTTCTCCCTGGGCATCGCTCCCAGGGTGTACCTGGAAGGGAGCAAGGCGGGAGACGTGGTCCTCTCGACGTGGGGCTGGTACACCTTCTTCGCCCAGGCGGGGCGGGCCTTTCTAAGCGCCGACACCCTCGACAAGGTAGAGGAGGTCTCCGGGGTGGTTAGGGTCTTCTCTCCCCTCCTCCAGGTCTTCGGCCTGGAGGGCCTCGAGGGAGCCCTGGAGGAGCTGAAGGGACTCAAAGAGGACGAGGTCCGGGTAGAGGGACCCTACACCTTGGCGCGGAGGAAGGGCCTCTGGACGCTCCTTTTTGGGACCCTCTTCGGGAGCCCGACTCTGGACGTGGCGTTCGTGTCTGGGGAGAACCTGGTCTTCTCCTACCCCCAGGGCCTGGACATCGCCCTGCGGGGCTCTCTTCACGACCGTAAGGTAGACGCGTTGGAGATGGAGGTCCGGTGGGAGGGGGAGGCGGCCCGCCACAGGGAGCCGTATCCCGGGGTGGAACTCACCTACAGAGGCTTCCCCGAGGTCTTGGTCCGGAAGACGGTGAGGGAGTGGTTGAGGGAGCGGAAAGCCCCCAAATTCCCGAAGATACGGGCCCTCCTGCAGGAACTCGCCGAGGCCGAAGACCCCCTGGAGGCCCCCAAGGACCCGGGGTTCTTCCGGAGGGTGCGGCTCCGGGTGCTCGCCCGGCTCTGAAGGGGCTCGTCTTACCCCCGTCTACTCTCCCGGTTGAATAGATAGGAGGTAAGACGGCTCCTGCCGCGCGGGCCGCCGCGGCGGTGCCCTTTAGGCATCTCCTGTGGGAGGGGATATGGACGGTATGGAGAGAGCGGTCGAGAGAGTCCTCCAAGCCCTCCACGAAGACCCCGGCCAGTACCGCCCCACCCCGAGGAAAGTGCGGGCGGTCGCCCAAAGGGTGGCCCCGGGGGAGGACCCTAGGGCTCTCGCAAAGGAAGCCTTGCGGGAGCTTCGGCGGCGGGTGAGGGAGGCGGTGGAGGGGCTTTGGGAGGCCTTGGAAGTCGACTCTCCCCCGCCCCCCGAGGTGGAGAAAGCCTTGGAGAGAGGGGAGTCGGTGAGGGTGTTCTTTCCCGAGCCTCTGCCGGGACGCGTGGTGGTGCACTTCTGGGGGAGCAAGACCATGCACTTCCCCTCTCCCCTGGCCCTCCGGCTCGGCAGGGACCTGAGGGCGGACCTGACGGGAAGCAAGGGGGGAGACGTAGTCTTCGACGCGCTTTACCACGCCCTCTCCGCCCGGAGGGGACGGGCTTTTTTCCGAGGGGACGGCCTCGAGAGGGTGCGGGAGGCCGCGGAGGTGGTGAAGGCTTTCCGCCCTCTCTTCAAGGCCTTCGGCCTGGAGGACCTCGAGGGGGCCCTCGAGGCCTTGGCCGAGCTCAAGGACGGGGAGGCCAGGACGGAGGGGCCCTACGCCTTGGCCAGGAAGGGGGACTCCCGCGTCCTCGGGAGGGGGACCTTCGGCGGCCCGTCGAGCCTGAGCGCGGCCTTCTTCCTCGGGGAGGAGGCGGTGCTCTTCTACCCCGAGGGGCTGGAGGTCGGGCTCAGGGTAGAGCCCGTGGGATCCACAGCGGTGCTCGTGGAGATGCGGGTTCGGTGGGAGGGGGAGGTGTTCCGCCGGAGCGGCGCGCTGGTCTACGCGGCGCCCACCGAGAGGGACTTTCTCGGGATCTTGGTGCGCAAGGGGCTGGAAGGGTGGCTGAGAGACCCCCTTTTGGCCCCTAGGTCCCCGAAGGCGCGGGCGCTCTTCGAAGAGCTCGCCGAGGCCGAGGACCCTCTCGAGGCCCCCAAGGACCCCGGGTTCTTCCGGAGGGTGAGGCTCAGGGCCCTGGGGAACCTCTAGGCCCTACCGGGCGCACCGCCCCCGGCCGCCCACCGGGTGCCCGAGCCGGGGCGGCCGAAGAGCCCCCGAGGCCCCCAAGAGGCCGCCCGCCGGGCGGGGCGGGCAGGAGGGCCGTATGGAAAAGGAAGGGCTGATCGTAGAGAGGGCCCTGGACAAGCTGGGCTGGCGAAGGTAGAGGAAGGCCTCGCCCCTCTCTTCCTGGCGCTGGCCGCTGCCGCCGCCCAAGAGCCGGAGGTGAACGTGGGCTCGCTTGGCCTAAAGATCCTGCGGGAAGGGAAGGACTGGCAGAGGAAGCTCCTCCAGGAGCTCTGCCAGACCTTGGGCATCGCTCTGCCCCCCAAAGTGGAGGAGCGCTTAGAGGACGGGAAGACGTGGACCATGGTGAGCGGCCGCTTCGGGGAGCGCGGGCGAGAACTGCGCCTCGACCTCGTCGCGAACGACATCGCCACCTTCCCCCGGCGCTTTCGCCTCCGGGAGGGGCGCCGCCTCGGGGGCCTCAGATTCTCGACCTGGCCGGGAGGGGCCTGGGTCCGCACCGCCCGCGGCCTCTACGCCCGCAAGGGCCACGTCTACTGGAGGTTCGCGGGCCTCGAGGGGCTAGGGGACACCCTGGAGGCGGTGAGGTCCTTGGCTCCCCTCTTCACCGCCTTGGACCTCGCCGACCTGGAGGAAGCCCTCCTCGCCCTCGAGGGGCTCGAAGACGGGGAGGCCCGCGCGGAGGGGCGCTACGCGCTGGCCAGGGAAGGCGACCTCCGGGTCATCTTCCGGGGCCACCTCTTCGGAGAGCCCGCCCTAGACGGGCCTCTGCTCCTGGAGCAGGAGGTGGTCTTTCCCGGGGCGGGAGGGGTGAGGTTGAGGCTCAAGGCCAAGATAGAGGCCGAAGGCGTGGACTTCCGCATCAAGATCGCCCAGGGAGCCCTCGAGTGGGGTGAAGAGAGAGCCCTCTTCGCCAGCGGCGGGCGGGCTCCCAGGCTCTTTGAGGAAGACATGCTCCCCGTCCTCCTCCGGGACGGGTTTTGGTTCGGGCCGGAGCCCTCCCGCAGGATGACGGCCCTCATCGACGAGCTGGTGAAGCGCGGCGACCCCCTCGAGGCCCTGAAAGAGGAAGGCCTTCTGTCCAGGATTCACCTGCGCCTCCTCTCGGAAAGCTGAGGGGCGGGGGCTCTGGGGTCGGCGGGGTCTTACCGCCTCGCGCGCTTGCCGGAAGATGGAGAGAGGGGTAAGAAAGGAGGGAGGGATGGCCGACGCGCCGCACGGGGCAGAAGAAGCGGTGGGGAAGCTCCTCGAGGTCTTGGAGGAAACCTGGTACCCCCACCTGGGGCCCACCCTGAGGGAGGTGGAGGAGCTGGCGCAGGAGCTCTTCCCGGGGACAGACCCCAAGGGCCTCGCCGAGAGGGCGCTGGAGGAGGCCCGCGCGTGGGCGACGGGAGCGCTCGAGGCCCTCTTCGAGGACCTGGGAGTCGCCCCCTCCGAGCGGGCCCGCCTCCTCCAGGCGGCGGCGTGGGGCCTCAAAGCGGGGTCCCGGGTCCACGCCCGGTGCGCCTCCTTCAAGTCCCAAGGGCTCCTGGTGGTGGGGGTGGGCGAGGAAGAGGACCCCGCGGTGGGCGGGCCTTGGTCGCGCCACGCGGTCCCCCTCGGAAAAGGAGGGTGCCCGGGAAACTTCTGGCTGCGGGCCCCGGCGGGGCAGGTGGAGGCGCGGACGGGGGGAGGGCTCAGGGCCCGGAAGGGCCGGACCCTCCTGCGGGCCGAGACCCTGGAGGAGGTGCTGGCCGCCCTGGAGGAGGCCTCGAGGCTTCCCTCCTTCTTCGCCGCGCTGGGCCTCGAGGGGCTCGCCGAGGCCCTGGAGGCCCTGGCGGAGCTCAAGGAGGGGGAGGTCCGGCAGAAGGGGCCTTACGCCTTGGCCCGGGAGGGAATCCGCGTTCTCTTTCGGGGAAACCTCTTCGGGGACCCCCGCCTCGACACCGCCCTCCTCCTGGGCAAGACGGTCCTCCTTCCCTACCCGGAGGGAATGAGGTTCACCTTCAGGGCGCGGTTCAGCGGGGCGGAGGAATGGGTCCGCCTGGAGTTCGGCCTCCGCCTTGGCGAGGAGTCCGTCGACTTCGAGAGGGCGGTGCGGTGGGGGCAAATCGCCAGGGGCTCCCTGGTGAGGCTGGTGCGCGAGGCCCTAAGGCGCGAGGCGGGGAGGCCGTGGGTGAGGGTCCCCCCCGCTTCCCGCAGAATGCAGGCCCTCGTGGAGGAGCTCGCCGAGGCCGAGGACCCCCTCGAGGCCCCCAAGGACCCCGGGTTCTTCCGGAGGGCGCGCCTGCGGGCCCTCTCGGCCTTCTAGCCCAAGAGCCCGCGAAGGGGAGGGGGAAGCAGAGCGCGAAACTCCTCGTACACCGGGTAGACCTCTCTCAAGAACCCGCCCATGGGGTGGGAGTTCCACCAAAGGGCGTCGTGGAGGGTCCACCAGAGGTCGGGGTCTTTTTCCCTCTGTAAGCGAAAGGACCCCTCCGGGGTCCAGAGCTCCAAGAAATCCCATTCCCCCCGCTTCCAGTAGAGCCCCAAGAACCCCTTCCCCCAGAACCCCTCGAAGAGGAGACCCGGGGCTTCCCAGGAGCCGAGGTCCCTCGGCTTCCCGGTAGCGAGCTCCACCATCTTGCCCACGCCCCACCTGAGGGCCTCGCGCTCGTGGGGAACGGATGGCTCCCGCGCCCGCGAGTCGTAGACCCCCTCGCCCCGGTAGGCCAGGGGGAGGCAGCCGCCCCGGAGGAACGTCCCGCGGGGCGTGCCCACGGCGGCGCACCAACTCCTGTCTCCGCGGGAGAAGGCCAGGACCTGGCCCCAATCGACCGGGACCCAGGGGTCTACCAGCGCCCTCCGGAAGGCGGGACCGAGCTCACGAAAGAGGTGGGCCATACGCGTTCCATTATAACGGAGCCCGGATCGGACTGCGGAGGCCCCTAGGCCCTTACCCCCGCCGAGGAGGTCCTCGAGGGCCCGGCCGCTTCGAGGGTCAGAAGGGACGGACCTTCGCAAGCTGTGGGGAGGGGGCGACAGAGGTGGGGATGCGAAGGGGGCAGGTTGTCTTACCTCCGCCTTTCCTCATAGAGGAAGGTAAGGGGGGTAAGACACTCGCCCCTTGACACCCGCGCCCCCCAGAAAGACCATGGAGGAGAGCCGCGCCGATGAGAGCGGATGAGACGGCGGAAGCGATAGAAAAGGGAAAGTACCGGGTGCTGGTGGCACCTCTAGGGGAGCTTCCCCCTGAGGAAGCTCTGAAAGGCTTCGTGGAGGCGGTCAGGGAGCGGGAGCGCCGCCTGTGGCCGTGGAGCCACAACCCCAAGATCTACAGCTTGGAGGTAAATCCCAAAGACCCCGCCGATGTCCTCCGGGCGCTCCTAGAGAGGGTGAGGGGCAGGGAGGGAATCCGCTTCCGCCAGTTGGCGGGAGAGCCCCGCTCGCGCGAGGACATCGTCGTCTCCGCCCTGACCGTAGTGGGCGTTCACGGGAACCGCTCGGCCTACATCGTGCATTACGGGCGGGCCCGCGTGGACCACAGGGGAAGGTTCCCCTACGGTCCCTTCGAGGTGCTGGAGTTCCTGAGCGGCGAAGAGGAGGTCGACGAGCAGCTCGACTTCCTGGAGGAGATGTTCCTCCGGCGCTACCCCCCTTTGCGGGAGTTCCCCGTGTCCACCTTCGTCGAGGCGGCGAAAGTGGGCCAGGTGGTGTTTCCGATAGACCTTACTGGCCACGCCCCGTGCGTCCTCATAGGGGAGACGACCCTCCCCCTTCTCAGGCGCGGGTACCAAAGCGCCCTCCTTTGGCCCCTCCCCTGGGAGAGGATCGCGAGGGCCGACGAGGAGGCCCTGGTGAGGGTCCTTCGGAAGCGGACTCTCTTGGACTCGCTTCCCGCCAAGACCGCCCGGAACCTCCTCAGGGGAAAGGGCGACCCGAAGGAAGTGGAGCGGGTGGCGGCCATGGCCCAGCCGAGCGGGCTCTAGCCCGGGAGGAAGAGCGGGGGCCGCCCTTTGAGCACGGCATGAAGGCGAAACGCCCGCGCCCTCGAGCGCCCGAGGACATCGAGGCCGCCCGCCTGGCCTCGGCAGAGCGAAGGAGGCGATGTGAGCCCGGCGCTTGAAGAAGCCCTCGAGGTCCTAGAAGAGTTCCCCCGCCCCCTCACCCCGTCGCAGGCGAGGGAGGCCCTGAAGCCCGTCGCCCGAAAGGCGGGGGGTCCGCGCAGGACCCTCACCAGGAGGGCCTTGGAGGAGGCGAGGAAGTGGACGGAGGGGGTCCTCGAGGGGTTCTGGGAGGCCCTCGGGGTCCCTTCCCCTCCCGCCGAGGTGGGGGAGACCCTGCGCAAGGGGGGCAAGGTCAGGCTGTGGTGCCCCTGGGGGAGGAAGGTTCCCCTGGGGAAGCTGACGGTGGAGACCAACGAGGGAGGCACCCTCAGCCACCTGGACCTTCCCCTCCGCGCCCGCCCTTGTCCCAGGACCTTTCTCCTCGAGGCCCACGCAGGCCGGGTGGAGGTGGGGATCTCCCCCAGGCTCTTCGCCCGGAAGGGGCGGGCCCTCTTCCGCGCCCGGGACCCCCGGGGGATCAAGAAGACCCTGGAAGAGGTGAGACCGCTCCACCCCCTCTTCGCCGCCCTCGGCCTCGCCGACCTCGAAGGGGCCCTCGAGGCCCTCTCAAGGCTCAAAGACGGAGAGATCCGGCGAGAGGGGGCCTACGTCTTGGCCCGCAAGGGGAGGCTCAGCGCCCTGATGCGGGGGAGCTACTTCGGCGCCCCCCTCCTGGACGGGACGTTCCTCCTCGGCGAACGGGCGGTCCTCGTGTGCGAGAACGGGGTGGAGGTGGTCCTCAGGGGGACTTTTTCGAAACGCCTGCTCTCCCTCAAGGAGGCCTCCATCCGGTGGGGGGACGAGGTGGCCGAGTTGGAGGAAGCGGAGTTCGCCGTAGTCAACGCCCTTGACAAGAACGCCGCCGCCTTCCTCCTTCGAACCCTGCTGGGGTGGAACGCGGAGAAAGTGTTCCCCAGGCGGTCCCCCAGGATGAAGGCCCTCATCGCCGAGCTTGCGGCGAGCGAAAACCCCCTCGAGGCCCTGAAGGACCCCGAGCTCTTCCGGAGGGCGCACCTGCGGGGGCTGGCGGGGTCCTAGGGTCCTCAGGAAGACCGTCTGCCCAGCTTCTCGGCGGAGCGGGAGTGCGCCCGCGCCTCCCGCCCGCGCGGGAAGGCGGCGGAGGAGCGAGAGAGGCTATAATCCGCTCAGAGAGGCGCGGGCAGAAAGGCGCGGAAAGCAGTTTCCAAAACCGCCCGCTTCGACAGGCCAGAGGAGGTGGCGTGGAAAAGGCCCTTCGGGAAGAGGTGGTCCAGAAGGTCCTCGAAGCTCTGGAAAACCGCTCCTTGCCCCCCACCCCGGCATACGCGTGGCATATTTTTGAGGGCCCGGCCCGGGAGATAGGGGTAGACCCGAAGGTCCTCCGCAAGGTGGCCCTAAAAGAGGCCAGAAAGTGGACGGAAGGAGTTCTGGACGCGTTTTGGAAAGTTCTGGGGATCCCTCCCCCGACCTCCCTGGTGAGGAGGGCCCTGGGGTGGGGGCAGAGGATACGGGTGCGCTGCCCCTGGCAGGGTAGGACTCCCCAGGGAGAGGCGCTGGTCGAGGTGGAGGGTATGAGCCGCGTCAGGTGCCTGTCCTTCCCCATCATCGGCTACCAGCCCTCGGAGGCCTTCCTCCTCCAGGCCCACGCGGGGCGGGTGGAGGTGAGGGTTGTCCCGAAGCTCCTCGTCCGAAAGGGCCGCGCCTTCCTCCGCACTCTGGACAGGGGAGGGGTAGAAAAGGCCCTAAAAGAGGTGAGGGCCCTCCGCCCCCTCTTCCTGGCCCTGGACCTGGGCGACCTGGAAGGAGCCCTCAAAGCCCTCTCGAGGCTCAAAGACGGGGAGGTCCGGCAGGAGGACCCCTACGTCTTGGCCCGCAAGGGGAGGCTCAGCGCCCTGATGCGGGGGAGCTACTTCGGCGACCCCCTGCTGGACGGGGCCTTCCTAATGGGCAAGCGGGTGACCCTCGTCCACGAGAACGGCGTGGAGGTGAACCTAAGGGCCGCTTTCTCCGACTCCGGGCTCCGGTTAGAAGAGGCCAGCGTCCGCTGGGGAGAGGAGTTGGTCCAGCTGGAGACGGCCAAGTGGAGGGAGAAGGACCCCCTCGATGAGACGCTGCCCGCCCACCTCTTCTCGCGTTCGGTGTGGTGGGAACTGAAAAGGGGGTCTCCCGGCCACTCCCCGAAGATGAGAGGCCTCATCGCCGAGCTGGCGGCGAGGGAGGACCCCCTCGAGGCCCTCAAGGACGAGGATCTTCCGAGGCGGGCGGCCCTGCGGGAGCTTTCTCGGCTCTGAGACCGGGAGGGGAGCCCTCGAAGCCTCGAGGCCGCCCCGAAGGGCCTGAAGAGGGTGTCCCCGGTGACCTCCTGATAGACTCCCGGGAAGCGGAGGAGAAGCCCGTGAGAGGAGAGAGGAAATCCAGGCGGGAAGGAGAGGCGGTGGCGAGGCTCCTCAAGGCCTTGGAAGAGGACCCGTACCTCCGCCACAAGCCTAAGGCCGTGGAAGAGAAGGCCCGGAAGCTCTTCCCCGACATGGATTTCAAAAAGATCGCCAGAGAGGCCCTCCGAGAGGCCCGCGCCCAGGCGGCGGAGACCATCGAGGCCCTCCGGAAAGACCTGGGAATCCCCACCGATCCCTCGGACCCCGAGCTCAAGCGCCTCGCCTTGGAGATCGAGAACACCCTGAGGCGGGGACCCCGCGTGGAGGTGAGGCTCGAACGCACCAGCGAGGCAGTCTTTTACGTGTGCAATAACAACAAGCACCCCGTGGGATGCCCCTGCAGGTCGAAGCGCCGCCTCTTTCCGCGCGGGAGGCCGCCCTCTGCGGGCTTCAGGGTGATAGTCGAGAGGGGCTGGGCGGAGGCGTACATGGCGGGCAGGCTCGTGGTCCGGAGGGGCGGCGCCTTCCTCCGCGCGACCGGACCCGAGCGGGTGGAGGCAGCCCTAGAGGAGGCGCGAAGCCTCCCCTCCTTTCTCGCCGCCCTGGGGCTTTCAGACCTGGAGGGGGCCCTCGAGGCCCTTTCCAGGCTGGAGGACGGCGAGGCCCGCAGAGAGGGTTCCTACCTCCTGGTCCGGGAAGGGGACACCCGGATCCTCAGGCGAGGGGAGTTCCTCGGAAGCCCGAAGCTGGACGCGGCCTTCTTCCTGGGCGGGCGCGCCTCGCTCTCCTACCCCCGAGGCCTGGAGGTCGCCCTCAAGGGGGAGATCGTGTTCGAAGACAAGGCGGTCCTCCGGGAGTTCGCCCTCCGCTTCGAGGGCGAAGAGGCCCGCTACGACGGGACGGGCGAGGAGAAGAGGAGCTTCTGGAACTCCGCCGCGGGCGACCTCAGACGCTGGTTGGCCTCCCTGATGCGGGGGGAGCTGAAGGCCGAGCTGGAAAAGGCTCCCCTTTCTCCCAAGATGCGGGCCCTGGTGGAGGAGCTCGCCCGAAGCGAGGACCCCCTCGAGGCTCCCAAGAACGAGGCCTTCTTCAGGAGGGCGGAGCTCAGGCTCCTGGCGAAGGTCTGAGCATCCCTACGCGGAGGACGCCGTGGGCGTGATACGGCAAGAGACTTTCTGGGTGCTCGGGGCGGTTCCCCTCGGGGAACTCCCCGACGACAAGAGGCTGGAGAAGGTGGCGGTAGAGGTCCAGGTAGCGGACTACCGCTCTTGCCGACCCTACGAGACCGCCTGCACCTTCATGGCGGCGGGGGCGGACCCGCTGGAGGCGGTCAAGAAGCTCCTGGAAGAGGTGGGAGGAGAAGAGGGGATCCTCGCGAGCCGGGCGAGTGTGGCCTGGCCCGTCCACCCGGGGCCCGCCTCGGTCCTGACCGCGGTGGGAATCCACGCGACGCGCTCCTTCTACGCCCTGCACTACGCCCGGGTGCGCACGGACCGTCAGGGGAGGCTCCCCCTCAGCCTCCAGGGGATGAAGGCGTGGGCCGCGTGCCTTCCCGAGGCCCGCGAGGAGGTCAAGGTTCTGCAGGAGCGGCTCTTCGAGCGGTACCCGCCGCTGCGGGGGGCCTCCTTGGAGGACCTTAGCTTCGTCCCCTTCTTCATAGAGGCGGTGCCTCGGGGACAGGTGGTCTTCGCGGTAGATGCCCCGGGAAGGGCGACCCACGTCCTGGTGGCGGAGAGGACCCTCTTTCCCATGGCCAAGCCCTACGACTGGGAGGTCCTCCTGCAGGCCAACCCCGAGACCTTGGTGAGGGTCCTGCGGCGGAGGACCCCCTTGAGGGCCCTCCCCGCGAAGGCCGTCCGGGACCTCCTCGAGGGGAGGGGCGACGCGGAGGCGGTGGCGCGCCTGGCGGCCATGGCCCGCCTCAGTAGCCTCTGAGTGAGGAGGGAGAACACCTGGAGGTGCGCGACACCTGCGCTGCAGACTTGAAAGGGGGAAGGGTGGGACGACGAAAAGCGGAGTGGACGCTTTTGGCCCCGCTCGGCGAGCTTCCGGAGAGGCGGGCCCTCGAAGAGGTGGGGAGGTCCCTCGAAAGGAGGGAGCGTTTCCACCAGGAGCGGACCCTCCCGAAGAGGGCCTCCCAGGGCTACGCTGACCTCCTTCAGGAGGTCCTGGAGGAGGTGAGGGGGAGCGAGGGGGTCCTGGCCTTCCAGGTGGACGGGGGCGGGACGCTGGGTAGACGCGCCGCGGGGGAGGGCGGGTCCTCGGTCCTGGTGGCCGCGGGAGTCCACGCTGAGCGTTCGGTCTACGTGGTGCGGTACGAGCGGAGCCAGCTGCACGAGTCCGGGACGGTCTTCAACTTCACGTGGGAGCTACGGGGAGAGCTCTGCGAGAACCCGGAGGCCCGAAAGGAACTGGAGGTCCTCGAGGGAAGGGTCTTGCGGCGCTTTCCCGCGCTAAGAGAAGTCCTAGGGTTAGAGGAGAGGGAAAGCCCTCCCACCTTCATGGGCTTCGTGGGGGCGGTAGAGCGAGGACACCTGCTCTTTCCCGTAAACGTTTTCGGCGAATGCCGATGGGTTCTGGTGGGTACCGTCCCCTTTCCCCTTCAGACCGCCTACAGCGACAAAGGGATAAAAGGCCTCAAAGACGAGGCCCTAGTGCACCTGCTTCTTCACGAGCCCTCCCTAGGACCCCTCTCCCCAGAGGTGCTCGCGGCGCTCATCCGAGGGAAGGGAGGGCCAAAAGAAGCGGCGCGTATACTGGCCATGGCCCGTCTCGGGAGGCTTTAACTTCTGCCCCAGACAGGGCAGGCCGCGCCCAGCGCCAGGGGTGGAAAGCCAGGGACCCAAAAAGAGGGGTGAATGGAAAAGAACACTTGGGACACGCGGGCCTTCGCCGAGAGGGTCCTGAGGGAAGGGGCCAGGTGCACGGCGAAGGTCCTCGAGAGGCTTTGGGGGACGCCGGAGGTTCCCCCGCCTCCCGAGGTGGAGGAAACCCTGCGCGAAGGACATCGGGTGAAGATCCACTACTACTGGCACACTAGGGCGCGCGGCGAGGGACAGGGGGTGCTGGTCTGGCTGGGGGGCGACGACCGGACCCTCCACTTCCGACTCCCCCACCACGTGCGCTCCGAGGCGTTCTCCCTCAAGGCCAGCGCGGGGCAGGTGCGGCTGAGGGTGGGCCCTCCGGGACGGTAGCCGTTCGGTGCCAGGACTGGGACGGAACCACCGTCCTCGTGGAAACCTACCCGAACGGGCAGGTCTTTCGCTTCGAGGAGGTCCTCGAGGGCGAAGCCTGAACGCTAGGACGTCCTCCCCCGAGAAGGGGGCCCCGGGTTTAGGCCCGGGGTTTTACCTTTAGGAGGGAAAGACGGGATGAGGACCGCGCTGGAAAGGCTTCTCGAGGCCCTAGAGGAGGGCGGCTACCGCGCCACGCCCGCGAGCGTGAAGGGAGCCATCGCCGACCTGGGCCTGGAGGCAGAAGGAGACCCCGAGGGGCTCGTCGCGCGGGTCCTGAGAGAGGCTTGGAAGGAGACGCGGAAAGTTCTCGAGGGGGTTTGGGCGGCGTTCGGGATCCTCTCCCCCCCCTTCGACGTGGAGAGGGCCCTCGACGAGGGCGAGTGGGTGGAGGCCTCGTACTCCAAGTCCCAGCGAGGGCAAGCCCAGCTCGTCCTCCGAATGAGGGAGAAGGAGATGACCGTGCACCTCCCCCTTCCCCGACCCCTCCCCCTTCCCTTCGAGGACTTCTCCCTGGAGTTCAGGGTGGGGCGGGTGGAAGGGCACGTGCCTCCCGGGCTCTTCGCCCGAAAGGGGCGGGCCTACCTGCGCACCTTCAGGCCCGAGAAGGTGGAGGAGGTCCTGGGGAGGGTCAAGGTCCTCCGCCCCCTCTTCCTCGCCCTCGACCTCGGAGACCTGGAGGAGGCCCTCGAGGCCCTCGCGAACCTCAAAGAAGGAGAGGCCCGGATGTGGGGCCCCTACTTCCTGGCCCGGGAAGGGGACTTCCGGGCCCTCAGGCGCGGGACCCTCTTCGGGGACCCCACGCTGGATAAGGCCTTCCTGTTGGGAGGCGAGGTCACCCTCTCCTACCCCCACGGCGTGACGATCGCCTTGCAGGCCTCCCTCTGGAAGCACAGCGTGGGGCTTTCAGGGATGAGGCTCGGCTGGGACGGGGAGGTGGTGCGCGTCGGGTACACGCTGGGGAGCGACTGGAACGCCCTCGACAGGAACCCCGTCGCCTCCTTGGTCCGGCGCGGGCTCTACTGGGGGCTGGATAGGCCGCGAACCACCCTCTCCCCCAAAATGGAGGCCCTGGTGCAAGAACTCAGGGAGAGCGAGGACCCCCTCGAGGCCCTGAAGACAGAGGCCTTCTTTCAGAGGGTGCACCTCAGAGCGCTCTCCAGGTCCTGAGAAAGGCCGCGGGAGAAGCCGCCCAGAGAGCCGCAGGGAGCGGCATGGTCGAAACGCGAGACAAAAGCGTGGAAGAAATGGTGGTCGAGAGGGCCCTCCGCAAACTGGGAAAGGCGGTGGGCTTCGCCTGGCCCGACACGGCGTGGAAGGTGACCCGCGAGGCTGCCGCGGAGCTCGGGGTGGAAGGGGACCTCGAGGCCCTCCACCGGAGGGTCCTGGCGGAGGGCAAGCGTTGGCAGAAGGCGGCGCTGGACGTGCTCTGCCGGACCCTGGAGGTTTCCTTGCCCCGCTGGGCGGAGGAGCGCCTTAGAGACGAGAGGGCGTGGGAGGCGGTGAAGGTCTGGTTCTCCCCGGGGCGGAAGTGGCAGAAGGCGTTCCTCAAGTTCTTTTGGGACGAGGGCGATGCCCTCTCCTTCCGGCTCCGCCGGGGCTACTGCTCGGAGAAGCTCTCCCTCGCCGCCTGGCCCGGAGGGGCCTTGGTCGTGACCGTCCACGGCCTCCACGCCCGGAGGGGGTACGCCTTCTGGATGAGCGCCGCCTCCTGGCAGATCGGAGAGGTCCTGAGGGAGGTGCGCGCCCTCGCTTCCCTCTTCGCCCTCATGGGCCTCGCGGACCTCGAGGGAGCCCTCCTCGCCCTAGGGGAGCTGGGGGACGGGGAGGCCCGGTGGGCGGGCCCCTACGTCTTGGCCCGGGAGGGGGAGACCAGGCTCCTCAGGCGGGGGAGCCTCTTCGGGGACCCCGGTCTAGATATGGCCTTCTTCACCGGGCAGGGGGAGGTGGTCCTCTCCTCCCCCGGGGGGGCGAGGCTCTCGGTCAAGGCGAAGGTGAAAGAGGGAAAGTCGGGGCTTCTCATCGGCATAGAGCGGGGAAGCCTCGAGTGGAAGGGAGAGGAAGTCCAGTTCTCCAGCTGGACCGGGGAGCCGATCGAAAGCGTGGACCTCCTCCCAGACCTCTTGAAGGGCGCGATGAACGCGGGGCTTAAACCCGGCAACCCCTCTCCCAAGGTGAGGGCGCTGGTCGACACCCTCAAGGAGAGCGAAGACCCCATAGGGGCCCTGGAGGGAGAGGACCTCTTCAGGAAGGTCCACCTGCGCCTCCTCTCGGGGTACTGATGGGGAGGCCGCGGGCGAGGAGGCCTTCCCGGGGTCCTCGCCCCCGCGATCCCCGGGGACCTGAAAGAGGCCGGCGGACCGCCTGGCCCGAGGGGGGTCGGCGCTAAAGCGCTGGAGACCCGCTGGAATCCCGAAGGAGGCGCGATGGGAAGGCGGATGCCCTTGGAACGCTACTTGGCCCTGGAGTACCCGACGCTCCTGGTGGCCGAACCGGAAGGGGGCTACACCGCCCTCCACCCGGACCTAAAGGGGTGCGTGGCCGTAAGCGGGACCCCGGAAGAGGCCCTGGCCAACCTGGAGGAAGCGCGGAGGCTCTGGCTGGAGGTCGCCCACGAGCGCGGGGACGAGATCCCCCTTCCAGGCGCGGGGAACGGGTAGGGCAGCTTCTCGGCAGCCGCTTAGGGGTAGGATCCTCAGGACTGAGAGCTCGGAAAAAGCGCCATCACTCCACACCAGCTTCGAATCCCAAAAGGGAAGGAGGAAGAGAGGTGGAAGTAAAACGGGAGTGGACTTTGGTGGCCCCACTAGGCGAACTTCCCGACCCGCCAACGCTTAAGGAGGTGGGAAGCCTCCTGGAAAAAGACGAGCGCCGCTACCGCAAGCGGACCCTCCTGGGGGGCTACGGGAGCTACGCCCTTGTCGTCAAGAACGCCTTGGAGAAGGTGAGGGCAGCTGAGGGGGTGCTCTCCTTTCAGCAAGACGGGGGCGGACTGCTGGAGGGGCTTAGGGGGAGCAGCCGTTTTATCGGTACCTCGGTGCTGGTGGCCGTGGGGGTCCACGCCACACGGTCTGTTTACGTGTTGCAGTACGGGCGGGAAGACATGTGGGTCACCCAGGGCTGCACTCGAGGGAATATTCCTGACTACACGAGAGACCTGCTTGCAAAGCTTCACAAAAACCCAGAAGCCCGAAGGGAGCTCGAGGTCCTCGAGAGAAGGCTCTCCGAACGCTACCCCGCGCTAAGACAGGCGTTAGAGAAGCTAGGAAACCAAGGCCGTCCGTTGTTTCTACAGGCGGTGGAGCGAGGCCAGCTGCTCTTCCTCGTGGCCCAGACGAACAGGATCACGCACCTCCTCGTCGGGACCTCCCTCCTTCCCCTCCGCGACTGCTACGGAAAGAGTGTAGACTGGAACCTGCTCCGCGCAGAGGACTCGCTAAAGCCTCTCCCTCTAGAGACCCTCAAAGCGCTCCTCCGGGGAGAGGGCGACGTGGAGGAGGCGGAGCGGAGGCTGGCCCTGGCCCGCCTGACCGAGGTCTAGGGCAAAACCGGGAAGAAGGCGTTCCCGCGAGGGCACCGCTTCGGAACTCCCAGGCCTCGGAGGCGCGAGAAGGGCTGAGGAGGACACGCGTGACGCAGGCGCTGGTAGCTCCCCTCGGAGAGCTCCCGGACGAGGAGGCGGTGAGGGCGTTCGGGGAGCGGGTCCTGAAGCTGGAACGCGGGCACCGGACCCGCGTCCTCCTGGACTCGAACCGGGAGACCCTTGAGGGCCTCCTCTGGAGCCTCCTGGAGAAGGTGCGCGGGAAGGAGGGCCTGCGAGCCGCCCAGGTGAGCGGAACGCGGACGAGGGGGTACGACTTCCCGGTGGCCTCGGTCCTGGTGGCCGCGGGCGTGCACGCGGAGCGCTCGGTCTTTGTGCTGCACTACGAGCGGACCCCCACCAACTGGCTTGGAAAACCCGTCGACCTCACCCGCTGGATCCGAAGGGAACTCCACGCCTTCCCCGAAGCCGAGGAGGAGCTGGAGGTCCTGAGGCGGAGGCTCTACGGGCGCTACCCAGGACTGGAGCACGCCCTAAAGGCCTCGGAAGAGCGGCCTCTCTTCGTGGGGGCGGTGCCCAGGGGCCAGGTGGTCTTTCTCTTCAACCCGGCAGAAGAAGTAACCCACGCGCTGGTGGGCAAGGCCCTCTTCCCCATCCGCTACACCGAGGAACCCTATCCGCCGAAGACGGCCGAGGGAGCCCCCGAGAAGGTCCTGGCAAAGCTCCTCCGGAGGGGGACCAGCCTGGGAGTCCTGCCTCGGGGAGCGGTCCTGGCCCTCCTCCGGGGGGAGGGCGACGTGGAAGAGGCGGAGCGGGTGTGGAGGCTGGCCCGCCTGGGGAGGCTTTAGGGTCCGCACGGGGGGTCTTACCCTGGTTCCACCGCCTTTAGTGGGCACCTAGGAGGTAAGACGCGGGCCTGGCCAAGGACCCACGCGCACAGGGAGACCCGGATGGAGAAGGTGTTGGAAGCCTTGTGGGAAGTCTTTTCCGTTTCCACTCCGCCCCCCGAGGTGGAGGAAGCCGTGAGGGGAGGACACGGGGTAATAGTCTGGCATCCAGCCAAAGAGCGGAGCCTAGCGGTCTACGTGCGGAAGAGAGGAGTTCCCCTATGGGAAGGACCGAAAATCTACGTGCCCTCAGACCGCTCGGACCACCTGAGCCGGATGCCCTCGGTCTCGGTGGAGTTCGAGGGGGGCGCGGTGACGGCAAATGTAGCCTCTGGCCTCTTCCTCGGGGAAGGAAGGGCCTACTTTCGGGGGTACCACTTAGAGGAAGCGATGACCGCAGAAGAGGCGAGACCGCTCACCCCCCTCTTAGCCGCCCTGGACCTCGAGGACCTCGAGGGAGCCCTCGCTGCCCTCGCGAGGCTCGAAGACGGAGAGGCGCGCCAAGAGGGGAGGTACGCGCTGGCCCGGGAAGGGTCCCTCCGGACCCTCTGGCGGGGCGAGCTCTTCGGCGACTGGACCCTGGACACCGCCTTCCTCCTGGGGAAGCCCGCGCGCCTCTCCTTCAGGGAGGGCGTGCGGGTGGTCCTCTGGGGCCACTTCCACGGGAAGATGTTGGGCCTGGAGCAGGTGAGCGTTCGCTGGGGAAACGAAATGGCCTTTGTAGCCGGAGGAAGCCTCCGCGTGATATGCTCCGCCCTGGAGGGTCCCCTCCTCCCCCGCCTCCTCCGCAAGGCCTTCGCGGAAATGACCAGGAACGAGGGGCTTTCGGCCCCGCTCGCCGCTTTGGTGGAAGAGGCGGCGCGGGAAGAAGATTCCGCCAAGGCCCTGAGCGCAGAGGAGTTCTTCAGGAGGGTGCACATGCGGGCGCTCTCCCGCATGTGAGGAAAGGCCTTTCGCGAGGGGACCTAGAGCCAGAAGCCGCCCTACGGGCTCGGCGGAGCGTCCTTGCCCCGCCAGAGCGTCCTGGCGAGGGTTGGGGGGTCCTGGTTCCTTCGCCGCGGAAGCCTTTTGGGCAACCCCACCCTCGATGCCGCCTTCCTGACTGGCCAGGAGGTGAAGTTGGGCTCCCCGGGTGGGGTGGACCTCACCCTCCAGGGGGGGCGCTCTCGAAAAACCAGGTCAGCCTCCAAGAGGGGCCCCTCCGCTTTCAGGGTGAAGTCCTCCGCTTTCGGAGCCAGGGGGACTACTGCGATGTCCTCGGCGAGCGCTCCATCTCGCACCTGGTCCGCATGGGCCTGCGGTACGAGGTGGAAAAGCCCAAGCGCTCCTACTCCCCCAAGATGCAGGCCCTCCTCGACGGGATCGGGGAAGAGGAGGACCCCCTCGAGGCCCTAAAGGACCACGGGTTCCTTCGCAGGGCGCTCCTGAAGGTACTCTAGAAACTTTGACCGTCACGGGCGACGGTTCAAAACGCTAGCGTCCCCGCAACGCGGGGACCCCAGCGTGGAGGTAAAACATGGGTCAGAGGCAACACCAAAATACCACCGCCGGAAGCCAGACGCAAGAGGACCAGGTCGTCCTCCAGATGGACTTAACCCGCGGGGAAGTCGAGGCCCTTCACGCCCTCTTGACGGAGGCCGAGCGTCGGGGCGAGCTTCCGGAGGTCCTTCGCGGGGTGTGGCGGGGCCTCAAGTGGGTTCGGGCCTACGAGAGGTGGAAGAAGGAAGGGGGAGACTGGCCCTTTGGCCCCGACTGGAGCCTACGGGAAGGCCTCTGAAGGGCGAGAGAGGAGCGAGGCGGAAAAGGTTCTCCCGAGGCCGCATAATAGGCCATCCATGGGAGGGAGAGCTGGCCAAGCGGGTTTTGGCGGGCGAGAAGAAGGGGCAGGGAAAGTGAACAGGACGGCCAACAGGCGGGCGATGAAGGTCCTCGAGGGGCTTTGGAAGGCCTTGGAGATCCCCGGGCCTCCGCCTTTGGAGTTGGCGGAGTTCCTGACCCGGAGGAGAAAGTCGGTGGTAAAGGTGCGCCCCCACTACGGGAAAGAGACGGAGGTCACCATGTTTTTCCCCATAGCATCCTTCCGCCTCCCGACCCCTCTCCCCACCTTCCCCCCGGTGCGGCTGACGGGCAGCGCAAGCGGGGGCGTGGAGGTGAAGGTGAAGGACATCTTCGCCCGTGAAGGGAAGGTGTTCTTCTCGGGGCGACACCTTGGAAAGGTGACGGAAAACCGGGAGGCGGTGAAAGTCCTCCGCCCCCTCTTCGCCGCCCTAGGCCTAGAAGACCTGGAGGGAGCCCTCGAGGCCCTCTCCGGCCTCGGCGAGGGCGAGGCCCGAAGAGAAGGAGAATACCTGCTGGCGAGGCAGAGGGGAAAGGAAGGGCGCTTCATCCTCAGACGGGGAAGCCTCCTAGGGGACTTCGCCCTAGATAAGGCCTTCGTCCTGGGTGAAAAGGTCAAGCTTTTCTTTCCCGGAGACGTGGAGCTGACCCTCGAGGTAGGGGGCTTCATGGAAGGTCTGGTGCACCTCGTGGGACTCGAGGTGCGTTGGGGAGAGGAGAAGGCCCGCTTTGGGGCGGGGGTAAAGTGGGCGGAAGCGCGGGCCAACCGGGACGACCCCGCGGGAGAGCTGGTGAGAAAGAGGGTGGCGCGGGGACTGAGGGAACTGGACCTCCCTCTTTCCCCTAGAATGCGAGCCCTCTTGAAGGCCCTCGCCAGGCAGAAGAAACCTCTCCAGGCCTTGAGGAGAGAGGGCTTCTTGCGGAGGGTCCTCCTCGACGCGCTCTCTCGGATCTGAGTGGTCGGAGAAAGGAGGAAAAGATGACCCTGTGGACGTTGGTGGCCCCCCTGAGAGGACTTCCCGAGTGGGAAGAGGTCAAAAAGGTCGGCGACCTCTTGGAGGAGATGGACGGAAGGTACCGGCACCGCCACCTGCTCAAAAGCGATCCACGCTGGATGGACTATAGGGAAGTAGTCTGGGGCCTCCTGAGGGAGGTGCGGGGCGTGGGTTGGACGGGCTGGGAGGAGGTCAACGCCGAGCAGGTGAGCGGGGGGTGGGGCAAGTCGGTCGCCGTGTCCGTGCTGGCCGCCGTGGCCGTTCACGGGAAGCGGAGCGTGTACGTTCTGGGCTACGAGCGCACCCGCACGTCATTGGGGGGACGTGCCCCTGACCTCCGCCCGGAGGTCGCGGCCAGGCTCGGGGAGATCCCCGAGGCCCGGGCGGAGCTGGAGGTGCTGCAGAGGAGACTCGTCGAGCGCCACCCCGAGCTGAAAACGGCGCTGGAGCGGACTGGAGGCCTCCGCGGGGGGCCGCCCTTCTTCGTGAAGGCCGTGAAGCGGGGGCACCTCCTCTTCCTCTTCACCCCCGCGTTCGAGGCCACGCACGTGGCCTTGGGCGGAACCCTCGTTCCCCTGGCGCAAGGGCTCCCCTACTGGGAGGTAGGGTCGGAAAAGAAGGCGAAAGCCTTGGCGGGCTTCCTAAGGAGAAGCTCGCCCCTGAGAGTCCTCCCTCACGGAGCCGTGCCCGCCCTCCTCCGGGGGGAAGGTGACCCGAGGGAAGCGGCGCGGTTGGTGGCCCTGGGCCGACTGGGCAAGCTGTGAGTTTCTCCCCCCCACTAGGAGCGGCCAAGCCCCACGGTTCCAACAGAGAAGCGAAGGCGAGGCCGCCCCGAGGGCCCAAGAGACCGCCCTTTCCGGTAGAGCGGGAGGGCGAGGAGAAAGCCGTGCGCCGCAAGATCGCGAGCATGAGAGGCGAAGCCTACTGGGTCCTGACCGCCCCCCTCGGGGAGCTCCCCGAGGGGGAAGCGCTCATGAGACAGGCGAAAAGCCTAAAAGAAGAGGACGGCCTCTACCGGGATGTCTTTCGGTCCTCGCATACCATCCGGGAAGCCCACGGCGACCTCGCCCGCGTCCTCGGACAGCTCCTGGAGGCGGTGCGGGCGAGAGAAGGCATCTTGGGCTATCGGGTGGACGGGGCGGGGACGGCGAGGCACGTCCTTCGGGAAGGGGAGCGGGTCTCCGTCCTGACGGCCTTGGGCATCCACGGAACGCGATCGCTCTACGTCCTGCACTACGCGCGCGTGGGCCTGGCGCGGGGCGGCAGGATCCCCTACAGTCCCCGTTGGGTTAGGACGCGGGTGACCCGCAACCCGGTGGTGGGCGAGCAGCTGGAGGCCATCCACAGGAGGCTCCTCGCCGAGCACCCAGCGCTGAGGGAGATCTCCCTGGAGGGACTGAGCTTCCCGCCCCTGTTCGTGGAGGTGGAGCGGCGGGGCCAAGTGGTCTTCCCCGTGACGGCAAGGGGGGAGGTCACCCACGCGGTCGTGGGCGGGCGGGCGGTCTTCGCCCTGGAGGGGCCCTACGCCGAAGAGGCGCTTCTAGAGAGCAGCGAGGAGAACCTGGTGAGGGTCCTCCGGGAGAGGACCGCCCTGGGAAGCCTCCCGCCGAGGGCCGTCTTGCTCCTCCTCCGGGGCAAGGGAGACCTGGAGGCGGTGGAGCGGCTTTGGGCGATGACCCGCCTGGCGGTGTCCTAGGGAAAAGGCGGGCCTTCTGGCCAGGCTGTGAGGTGGAAGGATGGGTAAAAAGGTTTGGCAAGATGTCGCTTGGGAGCTCTCGGCCCCCCTCGGCGAGCTACCTGACGAGGAGGCGATCAGGCTGGCAGCGGAGCTTGTCTCCGAAGCGGATCGCCGCTACCGGACGTACACCCTCGGCCCGAGCGCCCACGACTTCGTCAGGGAGCTCCTGGAGGAGGTGAGGGGAAGAGAGGGGATCCGCGTCTCGCGCTCCGCCTGCCCGAAGGGGCTAGTCAACCCCCTCTCGTGGTCCACGATCTCGGTCCTGACGGCGGTGGGAGTGCACGGGGAGAAGTCGGCCTACGCCCTGCACTACGCCCGGGCCCGCGCGGACGAGTCGGGGCGGCCGCCCTTCAGCCCCTGGTGGGCGCGGGCCCGGGTGGCCGACCTACCCCAGATCCGGGCCCAGCTCAAGGTCCTGGAGGAGAGGCTTCTCGAGCGCTACCCGGCCCTGAAGGGCATCTCCTCGCGGGGGCTCAGCTCGTTCCCCGTCTTCGTAGAGGTGGTGGAGCGGGGAGAGGTGGTCTTCGCGGTTTCCGCCAAGGGGCGCGCCACCCACGTCCTGGTGGGGAAGGAGGCCGTCTTTCCCCTCCGGAGGCCCTGCGATGGGAAACACCTCCTCCAGGCCACGGACGAGGATCTGGTGAGGGTCCTCCGGAAGGGGACGGCCCTAGGAGCCCTCCCGCCAAGGGCGGTCTTGGGGCTCCTCAGGGGAAATGGGGACCGGGAGGCGGTCGGACGAGTCTTGGCCCTGGCCCGCCTCGGCGCCCTCTAGCCCCTCCGGGAAGGAGCGAAGCTCCCGGTGGGCCCAACCGGAACCCTCTTGCCCTCGAGGAGAAGATGATGGAAGGAGTGAAGATCTGGAGGCTTTTCGCCCCGCTCGGCGAGCTTCCCGACGACGGGGCGCTCGGGGAGGTGGCGAAGGAACTCCGGGAGCGAGAGCGCCGCTACCGGGTCCGGACCCTTCCGTTGGGGACGGGAGAGCCCTTGGAGGCGCTCAAGCGCTTCCTGGAGGGAGTGCGAGCGGAGGAGGGCATCCTGGCCTCCCAGGTCGACGGAGGCGGCGTGACGCAGAGGTACATCAGGCTACACCGCCCGGCCGCCACCTCCGTCTTGGCGGCCGCCGCGGTCCACGCCGAGCGCTCCGCCTACGTCCTGGCCTACAACCGGACCCGGACCGACAGGTGGGGAAGGCCGCCCCGCCTCACCTGGTTGGCGCGGGTGGCGCTCCACAGCAACCCCGAGACCCGCGAGGAACTGGACGCCTTGGAGGGGAGGCTCTTCCGGCGCTACCCCGCGCTGGAGGAGGCCTTGCGTCCCCTGGAGAAACGCCCCTTCTTCGTGGACGCCGAAAGGCGGGGGCAGGTCCTCTTCCCCATCACCTCGATGGAGGAGGTCCCCTACGCCCTCGTGGGAGGCCACCTGCTCCCCCTCGGACGCGCCTACGAGGGGTGAAGAGTTCGCGAGGTGAAGGACGAGACCCTTGTGAAGCTCCTGCGGAAGAGGACCCTCTTGGGGGCCCTCCCTCCAAAGGCCATCCGGGCGCTCCTCCGGGCGGAAGGCGACCCCAAGGAGGTGGCCCGGCTCGCGGACCTGGCCCACCTGGCCAGCCTATAGCGGACCAAGACCGCAAGGAGGAAGGCTATGCGGGAAGCCTTGGAGTACATCGCCATGGGTTACCGGGTCCTCCCCCTCGTCCCCTGGGGAAAGGCCCCCCTCGCCGACCTCGTCCCCGAGGGGCTCAAGAACGCCACCCTCGACCCGGAGACGGCGCGGGGGTGGTGGAGGGAAGCTCCCGGGGCCAACGTGGGGGTCCTCCCCCCAAAGGGAGTCTTAGTCTTGGACATCGACGAGCGGGAGGCCCTCAGGTGGCTTCCCCTCCCCCGGGGGGCGCCCTTCCACGCCACCCCATCGGGAGGCTTCCACGTCTTCCTGCGGCTTCCCGACGGGGTGGACCTCCCCGCCCGGGCGCGGGCCCTGCCGGGGGTGGACCTCCGGGGCATGGGCCGGGCCTACGTGGCGGCCCCGCCCTCCAGGACCCCCGAGGGGGTCTACCGGGCGATCCTCCCCCTCAGGCCCCCCGAGGAGCTCCCCCCGGTGCCGGAAGCCCTTCTGGAGCGCCTCCCCAAGCCCGCTCCCGCCCCTCCCCCAGCGGTCCTCGGTGGGGCGGCCTCGCCCAAGCGCCTCGCCGCCCTCCTCGCCTGGGGCGCGGACCGGGTCCGGCGGGCGCCGGTGGGCACGCGCCACGACACCCTCCTCCGGGTGGCCCGGCTCATGGGGGGGTACCTCCACCTGGGCCTCGAGGAAGCCCAGGCCCTCCACGCCCTGGTCGAGGCGGCCCTGGAGGCGGGGCTGCCCCACGAGGAGGCCCTCCGGACGGCCCGGTGGGGCCTCGAGGCGGGCAAGGCTAACCCCCTCCCGCTTCCCGAGAGGGGGCTCTCCCAAAGGCTCGAGGGAGCGGCCAGGGCCAAGAGCCTGGCCCTCGCCCTCGCCCTCACTCGTAGCTGAAGTCCCCGGCCTCGGCTTGGATCTCCTCGACGAGCTGCTTTCTGGCATCGGGGGAAAGGTTTTCCACCAGGTTTTCTCCGCGCTTCCGCTTCTCGAGCGGTTCTCCCTCCCGCCGCGCCTCTTCCCCCGCCACCCGCTCCAGGAAGCGGGTGGCCGCCCGGTGGAGGTCGGCGGCCGCCTCGAGGAGCTCCGGGTCGCCCTTCAGGCGCTTGGCGCTCAGGAGGCGGGCGGAGGCGGCGAGGGCCCGCCCGATGTCCCGCACCGCCCGCTTCACCCCCCTCGGCTTGGGCTCGAAGGGGGGGATGACCAGGACCAGGGGCTTGCGCTCCCGCTCCCTGCGCCCTTCCTCCGGGGGCGGCGGCGCGGTCGGAGCGGGGGTGGCCGCCTCGGCGAGGCAGGCCAGCTCGCGCACGCTCGCCGCCCGGTGGACGGCCTCGGCGGGGAGCGCCCCTTTGAGGAGGGCCCGCGCCGCCCGCGCGAGGTCGGCCTCGAAGGCCGGGTCGGGAAGCCCCAGGATCCGCTCCCGCTCGTGGGGGTAGGCCCGAAGAAGGGGTAGGACGCGGTGGAAGGCCTCCACCACCTCGCCCCAGGGCCTCCCGGAGAAGGAAGCCTCCACGGCGTAGAGGAGGGCCCGGAACTCGCTCCTGGAGAAGGGGTCGGGGAGGTCGGGGGGCGCCGGGTCCACCGGGGAGACCTCCAAGGCCCGCTCGACGAGGGGAAGCTCCAGGGGGGAGAGGCGGGCGAGGGCCTCGAGGTCGGGAAGGAAGGCCTCGCCCTTGGGGTCCCCGTACAGCCTCGCCAGGTAGCGGAGGGCGTACAGGGGGAGGAGTTCCGGGTCTAGGGTCTGGGCGGTGGCGTTGGCGAGGAGGCTGGCGGCGGCCACCGCGTAGCCCGCGTTGGGGTTCAGCGCCCACAGGAAGACCGCCGGTAAGGTGTCGTACCGGCCGGGCTCCTCCTCGTCGAGCTGCCGGAGGGCGGCGACCCGGTGGTGCCCGTCCAGGAGGACGTACCGGTAGTCACCCTGGGGATGCGTGGTGACGAGGACGGGCTGAAAGAGCCCGCCGAAGGCGCGGATCTCCCGCTTGAGCTCCTCCACGTGGGCGGGGTCCAGGGGGCGTACCTGGTAGTAGGGCTCGGGGTCGAGGTCGGCCAAGGAAAGGGTGAGGAGCTCGGTCTTTAGATCACTCCCTGCCTCGAGGGAACGGGGAAAGAGGCGGTAGGCATCCAGGTGCTTCATCTGGACCATTCTACCGCCTGCCCCGCCCGTTTCCGCGAAAGAGGTAGACCCCCCAGCCCCCGGGGACGTAGACGGGCTCGGCCTCCAGAAGCCACGGAGGCAGCCCCTGGACCTTGGACAGGATGGGAGGGGCGGGGGCGATGAGGAGCCCGGGGCGGCGAGGGGGCGGAAGGGAGACGGGCTCCAAGGCCTTCCGTCTCTCGTAGTAGCGGAAGGTGTAGGCGGCACTCCAGTTGTAGGCATAGACGGGCTCCATGGGGAGGCTCGCGGCGAAGAGGGCCGCCTTCGCCTGGCTCGCCGCCTCTTCCCGATACTTCACGGCCTGGGGAAAACTTATGGGGAGAAGCGCGGCGGGAAGGAGGAGAAGCAGAACGGGAGGAAGCCCCCGGACCCTGTCCCGCAGGGCCTCCAGGGCGAAGGCGAGGCCGAGGGCCAGGTAGGGCGCGAGGAGGACGGCGTAGCGGGGGTTCCCCCCTGGGCTCTTCAAGACGAAGAGGGCGAGGAGGCCGACGAGGAAACCGGTAGCAGGGAGGGAGAGCCCGGCGCGCCTGAGCCCGAGCCCCGCGAGGACGAGGAGGAGGAGGCCGAGGAGAGGGTTCCCGCCCAGGTTGGCGAGGAAGGGAGAGAGGGCTTCCACAGGGGACGTGGTGTGCTTGCGGGCCTCCTCCATAAGGGGGGAGGTGAGCTGGCGGAGGAGCGCCGGGACCCAGGGGAGGAAGGGGAGGAGGGCGAGGAGGGCGGGGGTGCGGAAGGCGCGGTGGAGGACGAAGGGCAGGAGGAAGAGGAGGGCGGCGTAGTGGGTGTAGAGGGCGGCCGCCCCCGCGAGGGCGAAGAGTCCCCTCTTCCCTGCGGCCAAGGCGTAGAGGAGGAGGGGGAAGAGAAAGAGGAGGAGCCCGTACTGCCGCACCTCGAGGCCCACCGAAAGGGCGGCCGGGCTCGCCGCCAGGAGGAGGGCGGCGGCCAGGGCTCCCGCCTCCGAGGCCCCGAGGCGGAGGGCGGCCAGGGCGAGAAGGGCGGCGCCGAGGCTCCCCGCGAGGAGGGGGAGGAGGCGGAGGCGGTCCTCGTGGCCCGGAGGAGGCGGGGCCTCTATCCCGTCCCGTATCCCGAGGAGCCCCGCCCAGGCCTTGTAGGCCAGGTAGCCCAGGGGCGGGTGGAGGTCCTCCGCCGCCACCCGGCGGGCCACGGTGGCGGGGGAGGAGGGAAAGGTGGCGAACTGGGCGGTCCAGGCCTCGTCGAACCAAAGGGGGAGGCCCGGGGCGGCCAGGAGGGCGGATAGCCTGAGGAGAAAGGCGAGGGCGAAGGCCGGGAGGAAGGTCCGCACGGGAAGAGTCTACCCGCAAAAGGTGAGCCGCCCCCCTCTGGGGGCGGCCCGAGGGACGGAAGGCCTACTGGATGCCGTTCGGGGTCACGTAGACCTTCACGCCCCTGTTGTCGACTTCGAAGGAGTAGGTGGCGGAGTTGGCGGTGCCAGCGGTGACGGTCATGCCGCTGCAGGGCCTGAGCATGTTCTGGTCCAGGCTCGCCGTGGCGCTGGTGTAGGTGTTGTTGTCGATCTGGTAGACCTCCTCGGCGGTCGCGATCGCCTTGGCGCAGGCGATGGCCTGGGCCTTGTAGGCCCGCTGACGGGCCCCGAGCAGGTTGGGGATCAGCACCGCCGCCAGGATGCCGATGATGGCGATGACGATCAGAAGCTCGATCAGGGTAAAACCGTTCTGCCGCATGTCTTTTCCTCCTCTTGCGTCCCCCGCTTGTTGGGGGTAAGGACCGAGACCTGAAGCCGCTTAAACCTGCCGAACCTATGGGCTATCCATGAGTCCGGGAAGAGGGCTGTACTTCACTTCTACGTTCGCTCTCACCCCCCTTCCTCCGGCATTATAGCGCGCGCGCCCCCCTTTGCAAGCCCCCCTCTCAGGGAGCGCGGGTAGAATGTGGGCGTGACGGTGCGGCTGGAAAAACCCGAGGAGGTCTCCCTGGTCCTGTGGCTCGCCGACCTGCCGGGGCTTCAGGGCATGCCCCCCGCCCGGGTGCGGGCCAAGCTGGAGGACCTGGGCTTCTACGCCGCCCAGGAGGCCGTGCGGGCCGCCCTCGCCGCGCCCCCTCTGCCGGAGGACCTACCCGAGCGCGTGGCGCGGAAGCTCGGGGAGCAGGCCGCCCAAGAGGTCCGCGCCTTCCTGGAGGGAAGGTGAGGCCCCTCCTCGCCCTCTTCCTGGGAGCGGCCTTCGCCCTCTTCTACGCCAGCCTCATCCCCGAAGACTCCCTCTGGTTCGACGAGGTCTTCACCGCCAACCTGACCACCTTTCAGGCCGGGCCCCGGGAGGTGGTCAGGCGCTTGGCGGAAGGAGATGCCCACCCGCCCCTCCACTACCTCTACGCCTGGGCCTGCGCCAAGGCCACGGGCCTGTGGGGAAGCGCCCTGGAGGGCCCGCCCCCGGGCGTGGAGCGGGCCTTGAGGGCCTGCAACCTCCCGCCCGTGGCCCTCACGGGTGCCGCTTTTGGCCTCATCCTTCCCCCGCCCCTGGCCCTCCTGGGAGGGGGGCTCCTCCTCGCCACGGGGAGCTACGCAGGGAAGGCGGTGGAGGCCCGCATGTACCCCCTCTTGGGCCTCCTCCTCCTCCTGGCCACGTGGGCGGCCTTGACGGGCCGCCCCTGGGCCTTCTCGGGGGCGGCCCTCCTCGCCCTCTACACCCACTACCTGGCCCTGGTCTTCCTCGCCCCCCTCGTCCTCCACGCCGCCCTCCGGGGGCTCCGCCGGGGAGGGTTGAAGGGGCTTCTCCCCTTCTCCCCTCTCCTCCTCTTCCTCCCCTGGCTCCCGGCCTTTCTGGAGCAAGCGGGGCGCGGGACCAACGCCTTGATTCGCGGCGCCCCCTTCCTCGCCCTCTACGCCTACTCCGACTACGGGGGGCACCTCCTGGTCTCCTCTCTCCTCCTCGGCCTCCTCCTCCTCGGGGTCTGGCGAGCGCGGAACGAGGCCAGGGGAGCGGTCCTCCTCGGGGTGGCGGCCTTCCC
>Ga0079995_1115902_pt1 | contig 34016 bp, 29 predicted proteins | sample FaiFalFF_MnMetaG_2_FD_69198 | JGI IMG/M metagenome (GOLD analysis project Ga0079995, IMG submission 69198) | Freshwater microbial communities from Yellowstone National Park, Wyoming, USA - Fairy Falls C (FF_Mn_C) (SPADES assembly) (version 4) | ecosystem: Environmental > Aquatic > Freshwater >...
TCACCTACAAGGAGGTGTTCCATGATGAGACGGTGCTGAAGGCGGCGACGGTGACCAAGCTCACGCGCAACCTCTTCTTGGCGGTGGTGGTGCCGCTGTTATCCTATCTCTACCTGCGCCGGCAGATGGTTCAGACGGGCGAGTCGTCGAGCCGCGTCGCTATCACCAAGCTGCTGCCAGTTTTTGTGCTGGGCTTTATCCTGATGGCGGTGATTCGCTCGATTGGGGATGCCCAACTGGCTCACGGATATGCGTTCGGTCTGTGGGATAAAGAGGGCTGGATCGCCTTCACCAAAGCGGTTGGCGAGGTTTGGGGTTCGCGTGCGCTGGGCACGGCGATGGCAGCCGTCGGATTGGCAACCTCCTTCAGCGTGTTCAAGGGGGTTGGACTGAAACCGTTCCTTGTAGGCTTGATAGGCGCGCTGCTGGTCGGCATCGTCGGATGGCTGATGGCACTGACACTCGGAGCCTATGTGAAGTTATAGTCGCCCTAAGACAGGGACACAACAGGAGGTGAGAGCGATGATACGAGTCGATCAAGCGATGGCAACGACGGAGACACGCCCAGCTCGCCGAGCAATTCCCGCTTGGCTGCTGTGGGGCACAGCGATAGGGCTGGTGCAGATATTTGCGATTGCCACAGTGCAACCATTGGGTGTCTCCACTGCTTATCCCCAGTTTGTGGGGTTTGTGGTGGAAAAACTGGTGCCGGGCTTTGGTGCGTCCCAGCCCTATCTCCAGAAGATTGGCACCGCCATCGGCTGGGAGGTCATGCTGGTGATGGGTATTCCCATCGGCGCGCTCCTCTCGCGTCTGCTGGCGGGGAGGTCAAACGGGAATGCAACTGCCTGCGCGCTGCCCAGCTTCTGGAGCAGTTCGCGGTCCCAGGCAGTTGCAGTGTTTGTGGGTGGATTTCTAATTATTTTTGGGGCACGGCTTGCCAATGGATGCACGAGCGGGCACATGCTCAGCGGGATGGCACAGTTGGCTCTCAGCGGGTTCCTGTTTGGAGCAGCTGCCTTCACCACAGGCACGCTCACAGCACTCCTGCTGATGAAGCGCAGCAACCGTGCCCAAGGAGGTGAGCGATAATGGAGACCACCCAGATTCTGGGGCTGATCACAGGTATTCTGTTCGGTTTTGCGCTGCACCGCGCAGGGTTCTACCGTTGCGGGCTGGTCATGCGGGGGCTGGCATTCCGCGATTTCACGATGCTGAAGGTGATGCTCACCGCCATCGCGGTGGGCATGATCGGCGCTGCGGTCTTAGCCACCTTTTTGCCCGATTATGCGCACCTCAAGATTAAGCCGCTCTATGTCTGGGGTGTGCTGCTGGGCGGCTTAATCTTCGGCGTCGGGATGGCGATAGCGGGTTACTGCCCTGGCACAGCACTGGTGGGACTCGGTGCCGGTGTTCGTGACGGCATGCTGGCTGTTCTCGGCGGCTTGCTGGGCGCGTTTGTTTTCATCTTGGTATATCCTGTGCTGGAGCCATGGTTGATTGAACCGCTCAATCTGGGCAAGCTAACACTCCATGAGGTTCTCGGCTTACCTTATCTTCCCGTTGCCCTGCTGATGGCTGCATTGCTTATCGGCATTATCGTTTGGCTTAACCGCATCGAGACAAAGACGCAAGCAACTGCGAGGCAAGACCAATGCTGAAAAAGGTGGCTTATTGGCTCGTCTGGGCAACTGCGCTGCTGGTGATGCTGACAGCCCTGCAGGCGTGCTGGCGTGCAGCGAGTGAGTCTTGCACCACGCCAGCGTGCCGCACCCCTCTTTATTGGCAGTCCCCTCTTTTAAACCCCTAAACCCAGAAGGTGTCAGGGGAATGAACCGCAGTGAGCCGTAGAGAGTGCCAAGACCGCGTCGTAGGAGTGATTTTTTTTTTCGAACACCTTCCCACCCCCTTGACATCCATAACATTTTGGGGTATAATAGGCGTACATTCTACACAAGGAGGGTCTGTATGATGATGCACAAGGGAATGCTGTGGCTTGCAGTTGCAGCGGTGGTCGGAACGCTGATGCTGGCATCGCCAGCCCGTGCGCAAGAGACGGAGAAGCAGGGCTTCACGGTATCAGCAGGCGTTTTCTACCCTACTGACAGTACCATCCGCCGAGCCACCCAGGACCTGTGGTTCTATATCGACCTCACCTATACCTTCCAGACCAGCGAGCCGACCGAGTCGGGCTACTACTATGATCTGGGGGCACTGGTGGGGTTCTACGGCGCTAGCGATAACCGTGTTATCCCTGTTGGGTTGAGCTTCACAGGTCATCTGAACGAGCAGTTCTTCTACCGCGCGACCGCTGGGATTGGCTTCTCCAGCAATGGAGACAGCGAGACGGGGTTTGCCTGGTCTCTTGGCTTCGGTTATAACTTCAACGCGGGTACAACCCCAATTGCGCTGTTCATCGGCTATAATGGACTGAGCGCAAGAGGAGGCGACTTCAACGGCTTCACCGCCACGCTCCAGTTCCGCTTCTAAGGGTAGCCGATCACCGCTTCAAAAAATCCCCCCACCGGCACCCCGGTGGGGGGATTTACTGCATTAGGAAGGAAGGTTACTCTCCGTAAGATATAGACTCATTTACGGTCTGAAACCGGACAACGGCATCCGAACCCCGTTGAAAATGCGGGGGTTCGATGCTATCACCTTGTCGAGGTGGGCACTGGAAGCGGGTTGATGCGGTAAAATAAAGTGGGAAGCCCCGATCGCATGGGAGACTCAGAGGAGGCGATGGCTATGCGCGTTGGTATTTTGACAGGTGGGGGCGATTGCCCCGGTCTCAATCCCGCGATACGGGGCGCGACGCTGCGCCTAATACGCGACGGTCATACGCCCATCGGTATCCAGCACGGCTGGCGTGGACTGGTGGAGGGTTTGACCGTCCCACTCAGCGTTGAGCGCGTGGACGAAATCATCCGAGAGGGCGGCACTATGCTGGGCACCTCTCGCACGAACCCATTTAAGCAGGAGGGCGATTTGCAACGGCTGCTGGCGAACTATCAAGCGCTGCAGCTGGATGCTTTAATTGCCATCGGTGGGGAGGACACACTGGGGGTCGCCTACCGCCTCTATCAGGAGCATCAGTTGCCTGTTGTCGGCGTGCCTAAAACGATGGATAATGACCTGAGCGGCACCGACTTCACCTTCGGCTTCGACAGCGCGGTCTCCGTTGCCGTGGAGGCGATGGATCGGCTGCGGGACACCGCCAAATCGCATGCGCGCGTGATCGTGCTGGAGGTGATGGGGCGCCACGCGGGCTGGGTCGCCCTCTACGCCGGCATCGGAGGCGGCGCCGACTGGATTCTTATCCCGGAGGTGCCCGTTGATATCGAGGAGATGTGTCGCTACCTACGCCAGCTGTATGCCAGTGGCAAGCGTTATGCACTGGTGGTGGTTTCGGAAGGAGTGGAACTGCCTTTCGAAACGGACGGGCAACCGGTGGCGATGGACGATTTTGGGCATCCGGTGCTGCGCGAGCGCGCCGTTGGCGCACGCATCGCCCACAAAATCGAAGAGATAACCGGTTTCGAGACACGCTACGCCGTCATCGGGCATATTCAGCGCGGTGGTCCCCCCACTGTGTTTGACCGCGTGCTGGCGACTCGGCTGGCACTCAAAGCGGCGGAACTGGTGCAGGAGGGGCGTTTTGGGCTGATGTCGGCGCTGCGGGGCACAGAGATTGTGGCGGTGCCGCTGGAGGAGGTCACGCGGTCGCCCAAGTTAGTGCCGCGCGAACTCTACGAGCAGGCGCGTCAAATCTTTCAGCGGATACAAGATCAGCCCCAGCCACAGGGCAGCCGAGCGCCGTAGGGGCGCCCAGCCCTCCAACGGACGGGTTTGTAGCTCTGCCGCAATCGCCTGCACGACCTGCGGGTGGTAGCGGTTGCCCGCTTCCGCCTGCAGATGCATCAACGCCGTCTCGTAATCGCTCTGATGTGCCTGCTCCATCAAATCGCTCAATGCCGCCAGCAGGTGGGCACTCAGCGGCGCATCCGGCTGCTGGGCATAGACCACATGATGCAACCGTATCAGGGGGGCCACATCGCTCAAGGCGGGAATCTGCTCCGCGATGGCAGCGCTGATTTCGACATGGCGCATCAGGGTGAGCTGCTCCAACGGTGAAAGCGGGGAGGGCTTATTCAGCAGGGCATAGGGGATGCTGACCATGCCGATATCGCGTAGATAGACCGCCATCTCCAGCCGCTTACGCTCCCCTTTGGGGATACCGAGCCGTGCGCTCAGACGCAGCGCCAACTCCACCATCAGCTCGGCATCGCCGTAGCGTCCCTGCGTGCGCAGTTCAATCAAGCGGGCAAAGGCACGCAGGCTTTGGCAACGCCACCGGTGGAGCTGCGCCGGCAAAAACACAAAAGCATAATAGCCCAGCGCACCCAGCGAACCGAGGAGAACGCCCAAACCGACCCACCAAGTTTCCATCGGCTACCCATCCTTTGCTTTTCGTGTCAGCGGTGTCCATTCCTGCACGACCTGCTCGAAAATCGCTACGACCTGCGGGTCGAACTGAGAACCTGCGCCCCGCCGCAGCTCCACAAGTGCTTCCTGAATGCTGAGCGCACGCCGATACGGACGCTGCTGACTGGGTGATTCGCCCCCGATCATGGCATCAAAGGCGTCCACAACGGCAATAATGCGCGCCTCGATGGGAATCTGATCACCGCGCAGTCCATGGGGATAGCCTTTGCCATCCAGCCGCTCATGGTGATAGGCGATGCCGGGCACAATCGCATTGAGAAAAGGCACATTGCTTAGAATCTCGGCGCCCAGCTGGGGATGCCGTTGAATCTGCTTCCACTCGTTGGGGGTGAGCCGTCCGGGTTTGTTCAGCACGCGCTCATCCAGCACGGTCTTGCCCAGATCGTGCAGGAGAGCCGCTTCGTAGAGGAGTTCACATCGCTCCGGTGGCAAGCCCAGCTGTTCCGCCACCTTGCGCCCCCACTGTGCCACCCGCTGCAGATGACCACCCGTGTAGGGATGTGCCCGCTGAATCAAAAAGCCTAAACTCCGAATGGTTTGATGATACAGTTCATGCTGGCGCATGTAGAGGATAAAGGCTTGGCGCAGCGCCAAATAGGGTGCCAGCACGGTCAATAAACCCCCAAAACCGTAGAGATAGAGGACCGCCATCAGCAGCAAAGTAAGGGGAAACATAGGCAGTGTCTCGCGTGGGGTGTCCAGCAACGATTCACGCAGCACCCACCGGAACTGCACCCCTTCGGTAAGGGTGATCGTGATAGCCATCAAGACAGCATTGACGATGCTGTAAAGCGCCAGGGTGCCGAACAGTCCCATCGCGAGGCGAGCGAAGGTATCGACAGTTAGTCCTGCTGACTGTGGCGGTAGCGCAAAGAGGGAGGCAAAGCCACCCGCCCCCGCCGCGCAGAGGATGCTTTGCGCGGTGTTCAGCCAGACCCAACGGATGTGGGATTGCTTGAGTCGCGCCACCAGAAGCCCTGCACCAAAGGTAATCAGCGCGTCCAGCCAGACCCCCATCGCCCAGCCATAGAGCATCAGCGCGGCGACCACCACGGGGGTGCTGACACTCATCCAGATACCGCGACCGGTGTAAGCGTGACGCAGGGGATAACGCACCAGTAGCAGCTCGGCAATGAGTGCCACTGTGCCTAAACCGAGCAGCAGGGTGAGGTGTCCCTCCCGCTGGATGGGGCTTCCCGCTTTCAGCAGCAGGCTCGCTGCACCGATCGAGAGCAGCCCGCTCCAAAGCAGGAACCGCTTCCGCAAATACCCTCTTCGCTCATCTGGTGCCATAGACAAGCTTCCTTTGAGGTGAAGTAGTTTACCATGTCGCTCTCAAGGCAGGTCAGGCAGGCGGAGCGCATGGGATGTCGGCACTCGCGCTTGGTTACAGTTTCGGCAGTGTTGCCGTTACCTGTTGTGCCTCTCGCTCCAGCGGATCATCCCAGCGGTGGGGGTAGTAGACCCGTTTCGCGCTGGCGACCGCCATAAGGGCGATAAGCGCTGTCATCAGAACGAGCCACCGCTTCATCTGCTGTCCCTCCTGTTTAGAGTGGTCAGCCGCTCGGTTTCCGCTCCGCTTCAGCGCTCTCGCCTGCCTGATTCAGGTACACCCACGAGCTGTGTACCCCGAAGAGGTGCAACCCCTTCCTTACATCGTGCTTTGCGAGCCGACCAAGCCCGCTGCTACATTGGCTCTGTGGTAGGGAGCGACACGACCGCTTCAGAGGTCGGCTCAAAATCGCTGGGGAAAGCGACCACACGCCGATTCAGCGCGTCCAGGGTCGCCAGCCCGACCGCCCGATAAATATCTTGCCGCACCAACGCGCTCCCCACCAATAAATCCTCACCGTTGTCGCGCACCGCGCTCACCAACACCACGGCAACAGGATACCCTGCCAGCACCGTGCTGGTGGCCACATCTTCCAGCCCGAACCGCTCCTGCAGCCCATACGCCGATTCAACCGCACGGAGCGTGGCAGAGGCGACCAAGCGCGGCAGCTGGGTACTGGCACGCACACCCGTTGCCACACCCCGATAGACATGCCCATTCCGCTCCAAAAACACGCATACCGTTGCCCGCGTCCCCTCCTGGGAGATTTGGACATCGAGCCAGCGCAGGCGTGGAGTGGAAGCGGAACGGCTGCCGCCTTTCTGGGCAACGCTGATTTTGCGATGGTCGACGCTAATGCCAAAATGTGCCATCAGCGCCGATTCCACATCGCGCACCACCTGCTTCGGGTTCCGTTCGTTTTCGACCAGCAGGTGGATTTCCTGTATCAGCCCCTTCTCGTCCGCAACCACACGCGCCCCGCACACACCTTTCAGCTCGCGCAGGGTCGCCTCAATCTGCGCTGCACTCCAACGACGCTCCACCATATGCCATCCTCCCCCATCGGTTTGCTTCAGCTGAGTATACCGCTATTCGATTAAGCCAATATGGGAGAAAACCTGCCCTTTCATGAGGATATGCATCGTGGCAGCTGTGTCTATTATACTTCCATCCGATTGCAATTCCTGCTTTTCTGCACCGCCCGTTTGAGAAACTTCGCCCCTGCATGGCGGATTCCTGCTTAAATCCTTTCACAAAATGACGGTTCGCTTCTGTTTTGGGTTTGAGCCTCTCGGCTCGCTTACACGATTTCGTGGCTTTGTTATCCTTTCCTGCTTGCTGGGTGTGAGTCGACGAAGTGTGCAGGTACAATTGATGCGATGGCGATTCAGGTGCGGGATGTGTTGCGGGTGATTGAGCAGATGGCGCCCCCTGCGTTGGCGTTACCGGGCGATCCCATCGGGCTGCAGATTGGCTCGCCCGAATTGGAGGTGGAGCGGCTCATGGTCGCCCTCGATGCTGACCCACGCACGGTGACCAAAGCGCTCTATCACAACTGTCAACTGCTCGTCACGCATCATCCCCTCCTCTATCGTCCTTTGAACAGGGTGCATTATGACGAACCGGTTGGCAGCGCGGTGCAGCAACTTTGCGCGGCACGGATGGCATATATCGCCGTTCATACGAACTGGGACTGCGCACCGGGCGGCATCAACGACGCGCTTGCTGAACAGATAGGCTTGGAGGAGGTGCGCCCCGCTGGGTCGGGTGCCCAGGTGCCGATGTTCAAGCTGGTCACCTTCGTCCCGCCAGAGCATCTGGACGCGGTGCTGGATCGGATGGCATCCGAGGGTGCAGGGGAAATCGGCTTGTATCGGCGATGCGCCTTCTATCATCCCGGAACGGGCACCTACGAGCCGCAACCGGGTTCACACCCCTATCAAGGGATGGTGGGGCGACGCGAGCATGCAGCTGAGATGCGGTTGGAAGTGCTGGTGCCAGAACATCGTCTGCAGGCGGTCATTCAGGCGATGTTGCAGACGCATCCCTATGAGGAGGTCGCCTACGATGTCTATCCCCTCCATGAGCCGAAGCATTATCCCATCGGGCGTGTGGGACGGCTGCCCCGCCCGATGCGGGCTGAAGAGCTGCGTGCCTATCTCGCCGAGCGATTAGGCAACCCCCATGTGCGACTCTATGGCAAGCCGGGCGCGCTCATTCGGAGCCTGATGGTGGTGGGTGGCTCGGGTGGCGACTATCTGCATGAAGCCCGTGCTGCCCATGCCGATGCCTTGCTCACGGGCGAGGTGCGCCACCACCATACATGGGAAGCGTGGGCACGCGACCTTGCGCTGTTCGAAGGCGGGCATCGCGAGACGGAGCTGCCCGGCACCCGCGCCCTGGCGCAACGGCTGCGCGAGGCACTGCCCCACCAGCAAGTGGAAGTGCTTTGCGCCGAGTCAGTTTGACAAGTCTGACAAGTCCGACATGTCTGACCTGGCTGAGGTGAATCACGATGAACCGCTATCGTGTTCTCATTGTGGATGATGAGCCGGTAATCCGCATGGATCTGCGCGCCATGCTCGAATCGATGGGGCACACAGTGGTGGGTGAAGCGGATAACGGCGAGACCGCCTTACAACTCGCCCGCACCCTCAAGCCCGACTTGGCGATTGTGGACATCATGATGCCCGGTATGAACGGAATCGAGCTGGCGCAACGGCTGTCGCGTGAGCGCATTGCGCCTGTCCTCATCTTGACGGCGTACAGTGAACCTTCGATGATTGAGGGTGCCGACCGCGCCGGCGCCATCGCTTACCTGGTCAAACCCTTTCGAGAGGCGGACCTGGCACCGGCCATCCAAATCGCGGTCAGCCGCTTTCGGGAACTGCGCGCCATCGAGCAGCAGCTGATTAATCTGCAGCAAGAGATGCAGGCGCGGCGCAAAATTGGGCGCGCCAAACGCCTGCTAATGGAGCAACTGGGGCTTTCGGAAGAGGAGGCATTCCGACGACTGCAAACCACAGCGGAAAGCACGGGCAAAAGCCTCGCCGAGGTCGCAGAAGCTCTCCTGCTCGCTCATCGACTACAACCTGACGAGTGATGGCTCATGATAAAGGGGTATAATTGGGGGCAAAGGAGGTGGTGGGAGTGCAGCAACATCCTTGGCTGACACGGATGACGCCTATCGCCCGCTACGCAATAGGCGGCGCGACGGTTGAACTCTATGGTTTCGCACACACCAGTCTCCATCGGCTGCCTGCCGATGTGCTTATCTTGGCATCGGACCAGACCCTGCGAATGGTCACGGGCGTGCGTAAGCAGGTGCGCGACCTCGCCGCGTTCAACCTTGTGGAAGAGGAGGCGGTGCGCCAAGCGCCCTTGCCGCCCCAAGGCATCGCCATCACCCATGGCGGGCGCACCCGCTTCAAAACTATTCTCCATGTGAACCTCTTCGATGAACAGACCACCACCACGGCAGACCTGCAGAAGCAGGCACTGCGAAAGGCTCTCGAAAAAGCCGCCGAACTAAACGCCCGCACGGTGGCGATTGCCGATTATACGCCCGACCTGCGCCGTGCCTTCGCCGAGGAGACCGCCTGGACCATCGCGGAGGTTATCGCCCATCATCGCCCCGAAACCATCCGCCAGATACGCCTGCTCTGCTTCGAGCCGGTAAACGCATGGGTCTATCGGCAGATACTGGGCTGGATTGCCGAGAACGGCTTCGAGCCGTATCCGCACATGCTTCGGGTGCGCCACACCATCCTGCATGTGGAGGAGGCACCGCCTGTCGGCTGGCTGCGCCCAAAACCGGGCTGGCTGCTTATCCCAGCAGATGGACTTTGGCACTTCACCGACCCGCAGCTAAACACGATCGGTATGTTCATGCGGGGCGCGGCGTTTGTACCCATTTCGGGGATAGGCAAGCCGCTTGCCCGCTTCGGTGGACGCCCCCTGCTGCAGAAGATGCAGGAGGTCGCACCCATCGCCCTGGGTGAGGCGACCTACACACCGGGGGGCAACCTGCCTATCCGCTGGGTGGTGCATTTAGCCATTCACGACGAGGACACCCCCATCGAAGCGGAAGTGCTGCGTCGGGCGACCCACGCCGCCATGGAACTGGCACACCAGCAAGCGATGCGGACCCTTCTACTACCCGCACTCCCTTGGCAGGATGGATTGGAGCGCGAGACCTTCGCCCAAGTGGTTCTCAACACCATCCGCGACTACCTGTACGGGGAGAACGCCTTCGTCCAGCGCATCATTCTCTACGGCGCCAATGACGAAGAGGTACGCCCCTGGCAACATGCGGTGGATCAACTGCGGGAACAACTGACCCTGCCACCCCTGGAAGCGGTTGAGGAAACAGTGGGTTCGTGAAAAACTCTTGTGCGGCGGTTGGAGGAGATGTCGGGAGCCAAGCGACCCAATTCACCACCAAGGGGAGCGAGGGATGCAAAAAAATGGGGCTGTCAGACGATTAATAAAGTGGATGTCGCCCATAAGGGGAACAGCATCCGAGATTGGCAGGCGGAGGTGTGGAGCAATGAGGTGGTCAAGAACGAGACTGAGGGGTACTCTGATAATGGCGTACACCATAACACTATTCAGCTTCTGTCTGGCTGATGAGTCAACGCCGTGTAAGGGTGAAGAATGGCCATGCAGAACAGGCTGCTACCGTGCTGAGCTTCTATCGATCAAGGCAGGCTGCTCTGTTGTACAAACTGATACAGGATCTGTCTGCTGCTTGTATCTGTACGCGCTCTATCGCTGCCGAACCGACCCTAACTGCCAAGGTGATGACTGTGGCAATACATGCCAAGGTGATGACTGTGGCAATACACAGGAAGTGGTAGTTCGCATAAGAAGCAGTGGTGATTGTCAAAGAATCACAACAGGTACACCCGGTTATCGATGCAGCGGTGGAGGCGAAGTTCGTGACGGTGGTGGAAACTCCGACGGATGGGAAACTGTCCTCCCCAGCGAGTGTGGACGACCGGTTCAGGCTCGATTAGTACTATATTGGGACTAAGGTACTACCATGATCGGAGGTAAGGAAAATTGAAATGGGAACATCTCCTTGGGCTGATGGCGGGACTACTCTTAAGTTGCTATAGTGGGGCATGGGGACAGGAGGCAAATATTCCACTAACCAAACCTGCTGTGGCTGTCGTGGTGCTGCCTGATAACCTTGAGTATGACATGACTGTTCTTCAACACCTCCTCCAACAGGCAGAAGAGTCGTCCATCAAGCGATGGGCACAAACGAATGGATTTGTTTGCGTGCCTATAAAGGAACGACACTTTGCTTTGCTGCATTCTTCAATCGCTCGCCCCTTATCACTAAGCTGTCAGACTCTTATTGATATCATGCAGGATAACAGTTTAAAGCTTCTCTCATTACTCGGTGATAAACAAATTGACCAGCTGGCGACCTTGTTGCAATCGCCTAACTTTTCGCGTGTTACCATACCAAATTTGAAGCAGGCTGTGGCACGCGGTACCCGTATAGGTGTGAAACCCTTGATAAGGTTAGAAGCCATCGTAGACTGGGATGAGAGGATTCTCAGGATCAGCATGGCTGATCTGACACCCTTAGCTAATCCTAAAGAGCTGCCCCAAGTCCCCGAACAGTCCACCCAACGAGACAATCCATCCCCACACGATTCCTCAAACATCCCATTGAAGAGCGTCTGGAGAGTTATGGTCTTGGATTCGGGCATCTTGAACTCAGAAGAACAAGCCGAGTTAACTGCAATAGCGTTTCAAATTATGGCTGAGGAAGTTGCTCAAGATCGTACAAATGCCTTAAATCTTTTTGATAATTGGCGCCAAAGCATTGCTGGCAACTATCTGGATGCCGATCAGATGAACTGGGTTTCTTGGGACATGCTGCCGGCTGATCAAAAAGCGAAGTTGCGCGAAGCCTTAATAGGACAGCACTTAGACGAGCAGCGCCTCATCGATGCCCGCCTTCTGGATTCCGCAGATTGGGCGCAAAAAGCGCGAGTGCGTTTTCAGATTACAACTCTGTTGCAGATGTTGATAACTAAGACCAGTGGTGAAGCGATTCTCTATCTAATCCCTATTGGCAACGATGGTGGGGCATTAGAGGTCATCAGAGGCGAGGCATTAGAGACCATCCTGAACAACAAGAACCGTTGAAAGACGGGATGTGAAGGGTGTACCCATTTTGCCGCGAGAGCAGCAGGAGATGGGTCTCGTCTGTAGAACCCTCTGTGTGGAGGGGAAAGGATGTCCGACGAGCAGCGTGCCAAATGGTTAAAAAGGCTCATGGCGCTCGGCATCAGCCATGATGATGCCGAGGACCTCCTGCAGGACGCCCTCGTAGAGGTGTGCGAATACCTTTATCGCCTGCACCCTGAAGCCACCCCTGAAATCATGCAAAACCTGATGACAGATGCCCTCATAGGATTTAGGCTATCTTCAAAAAAACAATAATGTTTTTTAAATTATGAGATTGTTTATAGGTTCCATGTCGTGCCAGCTGTTGCAGGCGGTGCTGGAAAGGCTGGGTGAGCCTGCGCCTGTGGTGGTGCTACCTGCTGGTGCGGGGAGCCTCCTGTTGCGCTTGCCTGGCAACCCGTCGATAGGGGAGTGGCATCGCTTTTGGCAGCAAGTACTGGGTGGGCAGGTGCCACTTGCGGAACTCTCCCCTGCCCATGTGGCTACCTGCGCCGAGGTCTGTGCGGACATTCTGACCGAGAGCAGCTATTTTGGCAAGGTGCGCCGTTCGCCCCGTTTCCACCTGCAGCTGTGTGCGCGCTTCGTCGAGTGGCGGCGCGATGGTCTCACTCCCGAACGGCTGGGTCAAGCAGCCCCGATGGTCGCCCGCCCCCCATTCGAGAGCCTTGCGGGCATCGAACGGGATGCGCTGCGAGCGGAGTGGTTGCGCAAAGTGGAGGAGCTGTGCGCCCTCTGGCAGGAGTGGGAACAGCGGCTGCAAAGGCGGAGCCTTGTGCATCCGGGCGTGTGCTGGTGGGAGGCGGTGGAAGTGGTGAGGCGCGGGCAGGTGGAGTTGCCCCCACGCCTGCTGCTCACAGGCTTCCACGACCTGCACGAGGTGGACATCGCCCTACTGCACGCCGCCTCGCAACGGGGCTGCGACATCTGCCTCACACTGCCCTACGAGGCGCACCATCCCCTGATTGCCCGCCTGCAACCCTACCTATCTGCGCTGTCCGACCTGTCCGACATGTCAGACGAGTCAGACGGAGCGGCAGGGGCATCCACGACAGTTGTGGTGCTGAGTGTGCCCGACCCCCTGCGCGAAGTGGAGGTGGTGGCACGGCACATCCTGCACCATCTCCAGCGGGGTGTCCCGCCCGAGCAGATTGCCCTCGTTCTGCGCCAGCCCGCAGCAGCATTAGAGCGACTCACCCGGCTGTTTGAGCGATACGGCATCCCGCTGGCGTTGGAGATTCATCTGCCCTTGAGCCACTCGCCACTTGTGCGTGTTTTGCTAAATGCGCTGCGCCTGTTGCTCGGTCAGGGCACGGGAGCGGATTGGTTAGAGTGGCTGCAAAATCCCTATCTGGGCTGGTCGCGCGAAGGGCATTATCACCTCTCGCAAGTGGGCAAGCGCGCCTTGCCTGCTGATGCGTGGCTGGACGAGGCGCGTCGGTGCTTGGCAGCGGAATCCCCTTTTGCTCCCACCCCAGCCGTTCCCGTCAACGAGGCAGGAGTCGTGTTGGCGCGCTTGGCGGATTATCGCGACCAGCTGCGCCAGCCGTCGCACGACCTGCACGCGGTGATCAAATCGCTTCGTGAATGGTTGGAGCCATCTCCCGGCGATATCGAGGCACGCAACGAGTTGACCGCCACGAGCAAGCTGCAGGAGCTGGTGCGTGCCTATATGCCGTTGCTCCAGCGAATGCCCATCGCGCGCGCAGTCGCTTCTATCGCGCGCCTGTGCGATGTGGAACTCTACCCGCACCTGTTGGGACGCGATGGGGTGCGGGTGGTGCCGCTGGAGTTTGCGGGGCTAATCCAAGCGGAAGTGGTGTTCCTGATGGAGATGGTGGAGGGTGTGCTGCCACGCCGCCATCCCGATGACCCCTTCCTGCGTGAGTCGGAACGGCGCGCACTGCGAGCCTACTTCGAAAATCAGGGAGAGCGCGTTTACTTGCCTTTGCGTTCCGAAAGGCAGCGTGTAGAGCCGTTGTTGTTCGCGGCGGCAATGGCGGCTGCAGCCCCCTATCTCTATCTGAGCTATCCACGCGTGATAGACGAAAGCGAGACCTTGCCCTCCTCCTATCTGCAGCAGCTCCCACCTCACGAGACGCGCTTCTACCGCTTGGAGGACCTCATCCCGCCGGAACATGAGCGGCTCCATCCTTACGACCGTGCCATGGCGCATGCGGCACAGTTAGGAGCCGCCGACTCGTCCGACTTGTCCGGCGCGTCGGACCGACTCACTTTGCCCTCCACGCGCCAGCAGGTCATGGACATCGATCGCACCTTCAGCGTGAGCGAGCTGGAGACGCTTTACCGTTGCCCGTTTCAGTATCTGTTTCGCCATCGGCTGCGGGTGCGCGTGCCCCGTCGCGGGCTACACCTGACGCAGGTGGGGAGCGTTCTCCATGCCACGCTGCGCCACGCCTATCGGCATCATCGGGCGCTACCGCCCGATTCGCCTGAATGGGCGCAGGCGTTGCTGGCTTCACTGGCGCGCGTGCTGGATGAGACACCGCCTGAACTGGCGCACTGGCAGCTGCAGGTGCTGCATGCCTACGCCACACGCCTGCTCCAGCTGTTTGCGCTGCGGGAACCCCGCTATCGCCAGCAGTTCGGACTGGAACCGCGCCATTTCGAGTGGGCGTTCGGCACACCCATCAGCAGCGACGAGGAGAACCCACTGCCCGATGGGGCTGCCGACCGTCCTGATTGGTTCGACCCCGACTCGGAGCGGAGAGCGTACCGCTTATCGCTCGGCGGTGGGTCTTCGATACGGCTCAGCGGGGTCGTGGATCGAATCGATGTCAGCCCTATTAGCAAGGTGGCGATGATTACCGATTACAAGCTCACCCATTCACCCCGTCGCATCGATATAGAGGCGGGGGTGGCGTTTCAGCCTCTGCTTTATGCGATGGTGGTGCAGGCGCGGTTCGGCGCGGAACGGGTGGTGATAGCGTTTGATGAGCTATCGCATGGGCGACGGGTGCGCTTTGTGCCCTACGATGAGGGGCTGATTCGCCGATTTCGTGCGGGGGAGTGGGAGGGTAGCCCCGCGGAAGTGATGATGGTGCTATCCCAGACGCGCATGGTACAAGCCATCCAGCGGCTGCGCGAGGAGCTGCGCCACTTGCTGACGCTGCTGCAACAGGCAACCGTTCACCCGACGCCGGGCGAGCATTGCCGCCTGTGCGCCTTCGGGGATTTGTGTCGCCGCGCGCAACGGTAGCGCAGATACCCTCCTACAGGTTTCCCCTGCTGGCAGGGGGAACCGAACCGATTGGGTTCCCCTCACACAGTGGGGGGGAACCTGCAGGAGGGGGGCAAAAACCGCATTTTCGAACACCCTCAACACCCCTTGACATCCTTGCAAAAGTTGGGGTATAATATGCTTAACTGCTGCATAGATGTGCAGCGTTTTTGAGAAGGAGGTTCGCTATGAGACGAGCAGCGTATGGCTTGATCGGGAATGGCTGGGAAACAGCCCAGCATCGTTATCGTGCGTTGCGCGCAGTCTGGACGCGTTGTTCTCGGTACTACTCCCTGCTTGCTTTCGGCGTCGTTCTATCGCTTGCCCTTACTGCCTGTGGTGGCGGAGGTGGGGGCGGCGGTGCTGGCAACCGCCAGATTCTCCAAGGTGCTAATGATGTCCGCGCTTTCAGCAACCGGGATCCCCGTGCAGGCTCGCTGCTTAACAACGCCGGACAGATGCAGGACTTGCTCCGAGACTACAGTGGTCGCCCTCTCAATCCGGGCAGCCGAGAACGCCGTATCACCCCGCAAGAGAGTTTAGTGAACACGGCGAACGCCTTGACCAACAACAACGCGGTGAACAAGATAAGGCAGCGCTATCCAAACTCGCAGACCTTCCTTAGGGATACTCCGAACGGACTCGCAATCGACTTTGATAATACTCCACCGGAGTTGGATTGGTGGCTGGGCGGGTTGATAGACGAAAGTGAAATAGATCTGGTCTCTCGCCAGCCGCGTCCGAAGCTGTTCAGGGGCAAAATGGAGGTTCGCACCACCTCAACCTCTGGAAACACCAAAGAGGTGGAGGTCACTTGCCCCCAGAATGAGCCGATGGAGATTAGGGCGCCCAACCCCAACGGTCCGCAACTCAAGCTGATTGGCAACCTTAAAGCTCAGCTACCCCAAAATGCTCCAAAGGGACAGCAGGTGACGGCACAAATCGACTACAATAAGCTCACCGTCGAGGACATTAAAACTGCCAAACCCAATCGCCCGGGCGATAAGGTCGTTCTCGGCAATGAGCAAAAGCGGGAGTGGAACCCCGTGAGACTCAAGCTCGACCAGAATGACGACGATATTCCATCCTTCGATATCGAAGGAATGGATTGGGAAGGGCTCGAGATTGGCTGGCTGGATGATGACCTGCTGGCGTACCTCTCGATAGAACTTGCCCTGCTCACCTGGATTATGGACAGCGACGGCTTTTTCTTCATCTACGATGAGGTGGATGAGGTCGACTGTGCAGGTTACTACGGTGCCGATTGGTCCTTCCAACCGCTGCCCCGCAGTCGTCGACAGGCGGAACTGCTCTTCCCCTTCACCTTCGACTGGGATCCTGCCTTTGAGGGCTGCGGCGCCGTCGATGACTACCAGCTGGTTTTTACCTACCGCGAGACTACTTATGTAGTGCAGTCGTTGCAAAATAGCGAGTATATCGCCTGGTGCGAAGAGACCGATTCCGAACTGGATGCCTATCTGGCAGCGTTGTTGAATCTTCCGCCGGGGGCTGATTTGGCAGATACCGTGCTGACCGCGGAGGCATGGGCGACGGGGCTACCCGAGTTTATGTACTATCTCTACCAACTGCACAATCGCTTGGCAAGCCCAACCCAGAATGTCTCCATCGAGGGCAGCTACCCAGACAGCTACGCTGCCACCTTCACCAACTTCGAATATGCTGACAGTCAGCTGAACGGCAAGATTAGCTTCGAGTTTAGCAGCACCCAAGATGGCGTCCAGTTGACAGCGGTCTTCGAAAGCGGGTTCACTTGGAGTGATGTTGCCCTAACTGGCACGCTGCAAATGACCCTCAACGAAAGTACGGGACAGATGACCATCAAGATAAGCAGCTTCAGCTGGAACATTCCTGACGTGTCCCAAGGCAGCGTGCCAAACGGCACACTCAGCTCCACCATCACGCTGGAAAATAATGAGCTGTCATTGGTTCGCACCTCGGCTTTGAACATGACCCTGAATGTCCGTAACCTGTTGATTACCCCACCCCAGACCTACAATGTAACGCTTGGCGTCTCGCAACCGCTGGAGTGGCCTGTAGAGAGTTGTGACTACTCCACCAGCGGGGTGCTGACAATCAGGGGTCAGGTAGCAGGTCAACCGGTTGAGATGCGGGTGGACTTCGGCGCGGATGGCGAGTGTAAAAAAGCCGTTATCAGCAGTGGTGGTGGCTCTGCCATTTACAACTTGGATGCAGGGTTGTTCGAGTCCCTGACTCGTCTGCGTGGTCAGACACGGGCTGCCCCACAGCCGCGCTCGCTACGCTTCTGGCATAAGCCGACGCCACGGAGCTGAACCCGCTGTGTGGGCAGGGTTTGCCAAGCCCTGCCCACCTCCCCCCCTTATTAGAAGGATACCCGAACGATGCTCTTATGCTGGAGGAAATGCCTCGCCCCACCTGCGTTGGTCTGGCTTTCCAGAGCAAACGCGCAGCTTTGTCATCACTTGCATCGATATCAATGCCGAGAATTTCGTCCACTGGGTAGTGTACGATATCCCAGTGAATAATATCGATATCCCAGAAGGTGCAAGTGGTAATTTCCTCAACCCGATAAAGGAAGGACAAAATGATTTCGGAGGAACGGGCTACGGTGGTCCTGCCCCACCTGCGAACGAGCGCCATCAATATCGGTTCACGGTTTATGCGCTTTCAGTAGCGACTCTCGGCTTGCCTGATGGCGCGAGCTACGATCAAGTCATTTCGGCGATGCAAGGCAAGGTCTTAGCGCGTGCCGAACTGACGGGGCTTTACCCCTAATTCAGGAGCGGCGGACGAAGACCCACCACTCGACCATCAGGGTAAGCAAGGCGAGCAGCGCAAGCGGTCGCCATAGCTCGCGCAAGGTGAAGACACTGGAGCGCGCCGTGACGGTGCGCCCACCCAGCTGCAGCGCGGTGCGGGGTGTGATGTTCGACTCGTCGCTGTCGAGCAAGTTGGCGGCGATTTGGAGGCGTGTGCGCTTGCCCACCACCTCATACAGCCCCACTTTCGGCACGCCGGGCAGGATGAGGCTGCCCTCGTTCACCCGCAGGGTTTGACGACGCCCATCGGGCATCTGCAAGGTGAGCTGCTGCTCATCAGGCGGGGTGGTGAGGGTGAAGGGAGTGCCCGTTCGGAGGGTGAAGCCTGTGTTCGTGGCACGCCCACTGGTCGCCCAGCGCACCACATTCGCAATAAAAATGGGGAAGCCGGGCTGCAGCGGGAAATCGGAATCGAGCAGGTTCCAGCCGATGCCAAGCCATTTGCGCCCGCCATGCTCACCTGCCACTATCAAAGGCGTCTGCTGGCTTTCGGCAAGCACCTTCGCCCAAGGCGCCGGTTGCAAGCGCGGTGCGCTGTCAATCAACAGGTTGCTCAGCTCCACATAGCGCAGCAGCGGATGGTCGCGCTCCCAAGTGGCGACACGCGGCAGTTTAACGGAGCCGCTGAGAGCGGCAATTGCGCCACCTTGGGTGCGAATGGTCATCACCGCACGCGCTTTCACAGGCACGACGGGTGTGCCGTCGAAGATAATCAGGTCATAGGTGCCACCGACGGGCTTGCCGCGTTCCGATTCGGGCACGGTGGGGGCTTTGTCCAGCTGCACATTTGGCTCCAGCGCGAGGGCACGCTCCAGAAAGAAATTGCCCTCCCCGACCAGCAGCACGCGCACGGTCTGCTCGCTTGCCCCGACCAGATAGGCGCGATTATCAGCAGGCAGCGCGTCGTCGAGCGAGAGGCGGGCTTCCAGCGGCTCGCGGGCGCGCGGCAACATCAGCGTCTGACCCAGCATCTGCTTGGCAGGGATGGTGATCTCACGCGCATCGATCAGCTCGCCCCCCGCGTAGAACTCCAGCACGCCTTTGGCAGGCTTCTCCCCAAAATTGCGCAGCCCCACGAACCACTCGGTGCCGCCCGAACGCTGCTGCACATCCATCGCGGTGATGGCGACATTCTCGCCATGCTTGCCGAACGATTCGTACACCAATTGCGCCTTGCCGGGTGAGAAGTCGGTGATTTCGGGGAAGGCGCCGTCCGACAGCAGCACGATACGACTACCGGGGCGATTGCCCACCAGCGCGGCAGCTAAGCGCAACGCCTCGTCGAGATTGCCCCGCGCATCGCTGAGCTGCAGGCTGTTGGCAGCGTCCAGCAGCTTGCGCTGGTCGGCGGTAAGCGAGGCGACCACCCGCACATTCGGACCCGCTTCGATAATTGCCAGTTGCTCCGACGCACTCATCTGCCGGATGAGGGTGCGCAGGCGATGGCGCGCCGCTTCGAAGCGGGAAGGCGACACATCGGTCGCACCCATACTGGCGGAGGCATCGATCACCACCACCGTCTGCCTGCCGAGCGCGCCACGCGCTTGCATCGCAGGACGCGCCAGCGCAAGCAGGAGCAGCAGCGCAATCAGCAGTTGCAAAAAGAGCAGCAGATTGGGACGCAGCCGCTGAAAGAGCGTGTTCGCCCGCACATCGGTCGTGATGGGCGGCCAGAGAAAGCGTGCCGGCACCCGCACCTCCCGACGCCGTATCTTCAGCAGATACAGCACGATAATAAAGGCTGCCACCGGCAGGAACCAGAACAGAACCCCCAGCGACTGGAACAGCATGGCGGCACGATTCTACCCGATGGCGTATAATACAATTGGGTGAAACGCGGATGAACGCAGCGTGGATTGTGCTGGGTGCGGCGGTGCTGCTTTGGCTCGCCTATCGGGCTTATGGACGATTCTTGGCGCGGTGCGTGTTCCCGTTGGACGATACGGAGCCGACGCCCGCCCATACGCAGCGGGACGATATCGACTATGTGCCGACGCCGCCGCTGGTATTGTTCGGGCATCATTTTGCGTCGATTGCGGGGCTGGGACCGCTGCTGGGACCGGCGATTGCGGTCATCTGGGGCTGGGTGCCTGCGCTGCTTTGGATTCTGCTGGGCTGTATCCTGATTGGCGCCGTGCATGACCTGGGTTGCCTTTATAGCTCGATTCGGAACCGGGCACGGACGGTCGCCGACCTGGCGTTGGATGTGGCGGGCACGCGCGCACGGGTGCTGTTCCTGCTGTTCAGCATCTTTGCCATTGGGCTGGCGATGGGCGTGTTTGTGATTAATATTGCCGCTCTTTTTGCGCCGGGCGAGGGCGGTGCGGAGGGTGGGCATGTGCCGCAAGCGGTTTTGCCCAGCGCGATGTTGATTGTGCTGGCGCTGGGAATGGGGGTGCTGTTCTATCGCTATCGGGTGCGGCTCGGTTGGCTGACGCTGGTGGGCGTGGCGTTGAGCCTGTTCTTTGTGTGGCTGGGCGTGCGTATGCCCATCACGGCGATTGCGGGCTTTGAGTTGACAGCCGATCGCTGGACGATTATCCTGCTGGTCTATGCCTTTTTGGCATCGGTGCTGCCCGTGTGGTTGCTCTTGCAGCCGCGCGATTATCTGAACTCGTTCCAGCTCTTTTTGGGGATGGGGTTGCTCCTTGTTGGGGTGTTGATAGGGCGTCCCGCTATCACGGCGCCGGCGTTTCACTTTGAGGCGAAGAATCTGCAGCCGCTGTTTCCGATTCTTTTTATCACGGTGGCGTGTGGGGCGGTGTCGGGGTTCCATTCGCTGGTGGCGTCGGGCACGACCTCGCGGCAGTTGGATCGCGCCTCGCACGCGCTGCCGATTGGCTATGGCGGGATGTTGACCGAGGGGTTGCTGGCGGTGCTGGCGCTGATGGCGGTGGCAGCAGGACTGGGCACAGAGTGGGGCAATCGCTACAGCGATTGGCTGGCAGCAGGCAAGGGCGCGCTGGCGAATTTCGTGCATGGCGCGGGGGCTATCGTGGGCATGACGGGCATCCCGCTCGATGTGGCGAAGGTATTCGTGGCAACGGTTGCCATTGGTTTCGCGCTCACCACGCTGGACACGGGGGCACGCTTGATCCGCTACAACATGCAGGAGCTGAGTCGCGCGCTGCGGCTGCCCGTGCTGGGCAATCCCTATCTGGCGACGGCGGTCGCGATTGGCATTATCGGCTTCTTCGCGCTGCTGCGCGCGCCTGATCCCGTCACGGGTCAGCTGAAGTCGGTAGGCTCCATTCTGTGGCAGCTGTTCGGCGCGTCGAACCAGCTATTAGCGGCGCTTGCGCTGCTGGTGGTCTCGCTCTATCTGCGCTCGCTGGGTCGCCCAACGGTCTACACGCTGCTGCCGATGGCGTTTATGTTGGTGGTGACTATCTCGGCGTTAGGGCTGGGCATGCAGGGCTTCTGGGCGCAGGGCAATAAACTGCTGTTTGGCTTCAGCGGCGCCATTCTGCTACTGGCGCTGTGGCTGGTGGGCGAAGCGGTGCTGGCATGGCAACGCAACGGTGCCACCGTGCAGGCAGAAGGTTTCACCGGGAGCGAGTAGGCGCGAATCGCCGATTTGCCCCTACGGTTTCAGCCCGATAACCCAGATCGGGCACGGCAACACGCGCCGATAAACCTCCAAATCGCGCTGAACCTTGCTTATGTGAGGTAAGTTCCGCCCTTGCACGCTATCATCATACACAATTTCCACGGCTACATCGATCACTTCCAGATTATATGCCAGCAGGAACTTCAGGAAGTCATTATAGCAATCGGCAGGGTCTGTGAGCTGAATTTCTATGGCAACTCTATCCTTTTTCAGGTCGAAGCGCAGATGGCTGTGATTGGGCGTAACGGGCTGCTCACGCGCCCAGCCTTGCTGTTCGAAGAGCTGGGTCAATACCTGCGCCGGTGTGGGGCGTACACCTCTGCCCAAACCGATATTAAGCTGAGATATCGTATTGTGGATCTCCTGCAGACATGTTGGAAAATGTTGACTCAAAATGGTTTTAGCAAACTTGAAGTCATATTCCGAATATGGCATCGTTGAACCCCTTAGCCAATTCACATGTCGGGGATGGTGGCGCGTTCGAGGGTGACGAAGCGGGAGAAGGCGGGCTGGAAGCCGAGCGAGATTCGACCGGTGGGTCCGTTGCGCTGTTTGGCGATGATAATCTCCACCTCTTCGGTGGGGACGACGCCTGCCTCGCGCGGCTCGTCATCGTCTAACTCGTCGCCGCGGCGGTTAGGGCGGTGAATAAAAAGCACCACATCGGCTTCGGCTTCGATGGAGCCGCTGTCGCGCAGGTCGGAGAGGATGGGACGCTTCTCCTCGCGTCGCTCGACGGCGCGGGAGAGCTGCGAAAGCACCAGCACCGGTACTTCGAACTCGCGTGCCAGCCCTTTGAGCGCGCGCGCAATCTCGCCAATCTCCTGATTGCGGTTCTCGGCACGCCGACTGTGCGACCGAATGAGCTGCAGGTAGTCGATGACGATGAGGGCGAGGTCGTTGCGTTCGGCTTTGAGGCGGCGGCATTTGGCGCGCATCTCCAGCACTGAAAGCCCGCTGGTATCGTCGATAAAGATAGGGGCACGGAAGAGGCGCTCCGCTGCCATCTGGAGCCGCTCCCAATCCTCTTCGGTGAGCGTGCCGTGCCGGATGCGATTGCCGCTCACGCCTGCTTGCGAGCAGAGCATGCGCTGCACCAGTTGCTCCCGCGACATCTCTAAGCTGAAGAGGGCGACCGGGCGGTTCTCCCGCAGGGCGACATTCTCGGCGATATTGAGCGCGAGGGCGGTTTTGCCCACGCTGGGGCGTGCCGCCAGAATAATCAGCTCAGAGGGCTGTAGCCCAGAGGTTTTGTAATCCAGGGCGGGGAAGTGGGTCGGAATGCCCAGAATCCCCCGACCTGAAAGTTGCACCCGCTCGATATGCTCCAACGCTTGGAGCAGCAAGCGGTCGATGGGGCTGAAATAGCGTCCGAGCCGTCGCTGTGCCACGCTGAAGATGGCTTGCTCGGCGCGGTCGATCACATCTTGCAGTTCGAGTTCGGGGTCATCGGCGAGTTGGAGGATGTCGTGGGCGGCGCGGATGAGCCGGCGCAGGATGGCTTTCTCCTCCACGATGCGGGCGTAATACTCGGCGTTGGAGGCGGTGGGCACGCTCTCCACAATCTGCACCAGAGCAGGTAGCCCACCAATCTCCTCCAGCTGGTCGCGCCGCCTCAGCTCCTCCTGAACGGTCAACAGGTCTACCGGGATGTGCCGCTCCGCCAGCGAGAGGATGACCTCATAGAGGATGCGGTGCGCCTCGCGATAGAAGTCATCGGGACGGAGAATCTCCGCGACCTTCTCGATCGCGTGCTGGTCGAGCATCATCGAGCCGAGCGTACTCATCTCGGCTTCGATGCTATGAGGCGGCACATGGGCTGTGCGCACATTCACGATCCGCCGCTCGCACCTCCTCCTGAACCAGGCGGGTTCTGCTTATTCTCCTTCTGGTCGCCCTTCTTCTCGCCCTCTTTCTGGTCGCCCTTCTTCTCGTCCTTCTTCATCGCCTTATCCCACTGGGCACGCTGTTCAGGGGTCAGAATGCTGCGAATCTCGTCCAGCATCTGCTTGTTGAGTTCCTGAAGGCGTCGCTGACGGGTTTGGGCGTCCAGCGAGGTGTCCTCCTGCACCTGCTTGCGCAGCGCATTATAGCGTTGCGTAATCTCGCGGATTTTGTTGATTTGCTCTGGGTTGAAGCGCAGGTTGGTGGGCGTGGTGGGTGTGTTCGCATCCGATTCGAGCAGCTCCTCGAACTTCTTGAGTTGCTCCTCATTCAGCACGGAGCGCACGAGCCGAATATATTCCTCACGGTTCTGGCGGAAACGCTGGATGCGCTGTTCGGGGGTGATAGAAGTGTCGCGCTTGATGGCTTCATCGCGGTCGCGGTACTGCTTCCACAATCCATCGATGCGTGCGCGTTGCTCCTCGTTCAGGTTCAGGGCACGGGCAAGATAGCTCGGTTCCAAGACATCTTGGCGTGGTTGCTGTTGTTGGATCTGGCTTCCGGTTTTGGGTTTAACCTCAACACCCTTGCCGCCACCCTGATCCTCCTGGGCAAGAGCCAGCGGCACACTCACGACAGCTGCCACGATAAGGGTACTCCAGAACTTTTTCATCGCATGTCGCCTCCTCGGTTTAGATTGAGCCGTCGCATGGGACGGCTACGCATAGTATACCTCGATTGGACGCCCTCTTCCCACCTTCTGTTTCTCGCGCCCAGCGGTGGAGAACATGGTAAACTTTATACGAGGTCATTACGCCCATGGAAGAGCGAGAACGGATTCGGGTGATTCAGGAGGCAACACAGCAGCTATTTACGGCGCTGGACTTCGAGGAGAGGCTGCGCCGCATCCTGCAAGTGGCGATGCAGAGTGTGGATGCCGAGGGCGGTTCCATCCTGCTTTATGAACCCTCGTTGAATGCCCTCGTGTTTCGCTATGTGGTCGGTGATAAGAGCCATGAGCTGCAGGGCATGTCGCTCGATGTGGACGAAGGGATTGCGGGCGAGGTGTTTCGCACAGGTCAGCCGAAGCTGAGTCTGGACCCTGAGCATGATCCGCAGCATTCCCCCCGTGTCGACATCGCTTTGCGCCATCGCACCACCAGCTTGCTCACCGTGCCGATGCGCAGCGCAGATGGACAAACGCTGGGCGTGATGCAGCTGGTGAACCGTCGGCAGGGTGTGTTCACCGAGCAGGACCTGGCGATGACCGGCATTATTGCCGATATTGCGGCGCTGGCGATCGAGAACGCACGGCTTGCTCGTGAAGCCGAGCTGGCACATCTGGCGGAAACGATGGGCATGATGGCGCACGACATCAAAAATAAGGTGAATGTGGTGCTGGGTTGGCTCACCACGCTGGATCCCTACCTGAGCGAGATTGCTCGCCTGCATCCAGAAGCCTATATGTTGATGCAAGAGGCGTTTGGAGCAATCCACACCGCAACGGTCGAGGTCTATCGCGACACCCAACTGGTGGCGGATGCCATCCGCGGTGCGACCTCCGATGCGAATCTGGAGCCGCACAGCTTCGCTGAGATAGTTGAGTCGCGCGTGCATGCCATCGAGCCGCTTGCCCGTCAGAAGCGGGTCACCCTCAAGACCGACATCAAGCCCACCCCACCCGCACTGCTGGACAAGTTCCTTATCGAGCGGATGGTGTATAACCTGCTGCATAATGCGGTGGAGGCGACCCCACCTGGGGGCGAGGTAAGCGTGCGGGTGCACCTGGAGACTAACGGGGCGGAACAGCTCTATCTGGGATTGGAGGTAAGCGACACGGGCGCCGGCATGCCCGCCTATCGCGTGCGCGAGATTCTCGAAGGGCGTGCCAGCAGCAGCAAAGCGGGTGGCACCGGACTGGGCACGCGCATCATTCGCAACGCGATTTTAGCCCACAAGGGTAGCTGGGATGCCAGCAGCCAACCTGGCAAAGGCACCTCTTTCCGTGTGCGCATCCCGCTGAAAAGCCCCTAACGCAACGGGATGCGTGGGAAGATAGGGGTGGGCGGCTGAAGCGTGTGCCCGGACGGAATGCGATTGACCGCCTCGGTATCGCTCCAGAGCGGCACGGCGGGCAGATTCAGCTGGCGCGCTATCTCGCTTGCCACGCGCGGCATCACCGGCTCCACCAGCGTGCAGAGGGTGCGGATGGTCTCCAGCCCCGCATACAGCACGCGCCCAGCACGCCCATACTCGCCTGCCTTCGCCAGCGACCACGGCGCCTGCTCTTCATAATAGCGATTGATCAGCCCAATCAGGTTCCACGCCTGCTGCAGCCCGCGCGGGTAATCCACCGCTTCATACGCCTCCGCCACCTGCCGCGACACCTGCAGCAACGACACCGCCACCGCCTCCTCCACATGGACGCCCTCTGGCACGCGCCCTTCAAAATAGCGATGCATCATCGACAGCGTGCGATGCACCAGATTGCCCAAATCGTTCGCCAAGTCGCCATTATAGCGCGTCTCCAACCCCTCCAAGCTGAACTCGGTATCCGAGTCGGTGGGCATCTCGCGTAGCATATAGTAGCGGAAGGCATCGACCGCAACGGGCTGCTGGCACTGAGACGCCTCAGACAGTGCCTGCACCACCTCCAACGGCGCATACACATTGCCCAGCGACTTGGACATCTTCTGCTGATTCACCAGGAACCAGCCGTGTCCGTAGAGGCGCAAGGGCAGCGGCAGCCCCAACGCCATCAGCATCGCGGGCCAGATAGTGGCGTGGAAACGCGGCAGAATGTCCTTGCCCATCAGCTGCAAATCGGGCGGCCATGTGTCCAGATAGGCATCCCCATCGCGCTCCAGCCATCCCGTCGCCGTGAGGTAGTTCAGCAGCGCGTCGAACCACACATAGATAACGCCGCCCGACTCCTCATCGGGCACGGGCACGCCCCAATCGGTGCCGGTGCGCGTCACGGCGACATCTTGCAAGCCCTCGGCGATAAAGCCCAGCGTTTCGTTGCGCCGCACCTCGGGCTCGATGAAGTGCGGGTTCGCCGCGATATGCTCCTTGAGGCGTGATTCGTAAGCGGACAGGCGGAAGTAATAACAGGGTTCGTCGCGCCACTCCAACGGCTTGCCGCAATCGGGGCAGGTGCGTGCCTCACCCACCTTGCTGCTGGCAAAAAAGGTCTCGCACGAAACGCAGTACCAGCCCTGATAGCTCCCCTGATAGATGTCGCCCTGCTGACGGAGACGCCGAAAGACCTCGGTCACCACGCGCTTGTGGCGCTCTTCCGTTGTGCGAATAAACACATCATACTCGATATGGAGCGCCTGCCAAGTGCGGGCGAACACCTCTGCCATCTCGTCCACGAACTGTTGGGTGGGGATGCCGCGTTCCTGCGCGACACGATGCACCTTCGGCGCGTTCTCATCGGTGCCCGTCAGGAAATAGACAGATTGACCGCGCCGTTTCTGAAATCGGGCACAGGCATCCGCCACAATCGTGGTCAGCGCCGTGCCAATGTGCGGCGTGCTGTTCACATAATAGATCGGCGTCGTGATATAGTAGCGTTTACCCATCGGTAAAAGTGTACCCAACACCTTCTCGATGGGCAGGTGTGAATGGTATACTTGGCAGGTGTATAGTGGGGCGCTTTGTCCTGACAGGGAAGCGTTTCGGGCGTGGCAGCGGGCGGGTCGGATGGTGCCCGTCTATCGGGCGGTGCTGGCAGATTGGCAGACGCCCCTGTCGGCTTTTCACCGAGTGGCAGGCGAGGAGCCATACGCCTTTTTGCTGGAGAGCGTGAGCGGAGGCGAGCGCATCGCGCGCTACTCCTTTATCGGGGTTGCCCCGTTCGCCATTTTCCGTTCGAAGGGGCGGGTGGCGCGTCTATGGGAGCGCGGCACGGGCTGGCGAACGCTGGAGCTGCCACCCCATCACGACCCCCTCCATGCGGTGCGTGCCCTCTTGAGGCGCTATGTGTATCAGCGCGATACCCAACTGCCCCGCTTCAGCGGGGGGGCGGTCGGCTATCTCGCCTATGACTATGTGCGCTTTTTGGAACGCTTGCCTGACCTCACTACCGACGACCTTCAGACCGATGACTGCTGCCTGATGTTTCCCGAAGTGCTGCTGATTTTTGACCATGTGCAGCATCATATTCGCGTGCTGGTGAATGTGCCGCCCGTGGCGGATGCCGACGATGCCTATCGGGGCACTGCGAGGCGCATCGAGCAGGTGATGACCCAGCTGAATCGCCCGTTGCCGCCACCCCCACCCTATGAAGACCCGACCTTTGCCCTAAACCCTACCCCCAACCTTAGCCCTGAGTCCTTTATGCAGGCGGTGAGGCGTGCGGTGGACTATATCCACGCAGGCGACTGCATTCAGGTGGTGCTATCGCAGCGGTTCAGCCAGCGGGTGAACGCGCCCCCGCTCAATCTCTATCGTGCCCTGCGCTCCATCAACCCCTCGCCCTACATGTTTTTCCTACGGATGGACGACATGACCCTCATCGGGGCATCGCCTGAGGTGCTGGTGACGGTGGAGGGGCGCGAAGCCATCACCCGCCCGATAGCGGGCACACGCCCGCGCGGCGACAGCGAGGAGGAAGACCAGCGACTGGCACAGGAGTTGCTCGCCGATGAGAAGGAACGCGCCGAGCATATCATGCTGGTCGATCTGGGACGCAACGACTTGGGGCGCGTCTGCCAGTACGGCACGGTGCATGTGCCGGAGCTGATGGTGATCGAGCGCTACTCGCATGTGATGCATATCGTGTCGGAGGTGCGCGGTACACTGAAAGAGGGCGTGGACAGCATCGATGTGCTGCGGGCATGCTTTCCTGCGGGCACCGTGTCGGGTGCGCCCAAGGTGCGCGCGATGGAGATTATCGAAGAGCTGGAGCCGACCCGACGCGGACCCTATGCGGGCGCCGTGGGCTATTTCAGCTACACAGGCGATATGGACACCTGCATCACGATTCGCACCATCCTGCTAAAGGATGGTATCGCTCATGTGCAGGCGGGGGCAGGCATCGTTGCCGACTCGGTGCCCGAACGCGAATATCAGGAGTGTCTGAACAAAGCGTCTGCCGCGTTGCGTGCCATCGAGCAGGCACATCGCTCCCTGTAGCGCGTCATCGGGTCAGATTCTTCTGCTTCCACTCTTTCAGCAGGGTCGGGGTGCGCTCATTCAGGAACACATGCTCCACAAAAAACATAAACAGCTGGTCGCGCTCCAGCTTCTCGGTGTTCACCTTGCTGGCTTGCAGCACCTCCTGGCTGCGCTTGACCATATAGTCCATCTGCTCGTCGGTGAATCGGGGTTTCAGTTCGGTGGCGATTTCGCGGATGATGCGGGCGCGGAACTCCTGTCGGCGTCGGATAAACTCCTGCTCCAGTTGGCGCATCGCTTCGATGAACTCTTTGGGCACGCTTTTGCCGCGAGAGGCGTCCTCCCGCACGCGCAGAATCTCATCCTTGCGATTGCGCAGCTCCTTGGCCTCCTGCTGCACCATCTCCTCCAGCCGTTTGAAGGCTTTCTCGTGCGCAGCAAGCAAGCGGTCAACCTGTTCGGCGGTGAGGTTCAGGGGGCGCACATTATGGAACCAGTTGATGTCGGTCAGCGCCATCAGCAGCTGGTCGATTTCGGCAGGAGACGCGTTGCCCCTACCCCACTTCTCTTGGGCAACAAGCAGGACGCCGATTAGTGCCACAAGCCCCACAAGCCCGACTCTTCGCATGGAGAATTGGTTTCGACGGGACACGCCATTCTCCTGTCTAAGGGCTAGCGAGTAGAGGCGACGGGTCCGTCGCCCGATTTTGCCCCTTCCTAACCTCCCCTTCCATTTGCCGACCGATTGTCCCACGCCCCGGCACAAAACTTGACATTCCCGCAAAATGGTGGTATAATATGGATAACCATGCGTCCCCCAAACACGCAGGGCAATCTCTACAGAGAGGAGGCGACGGATGTTGATGAGAACGAGGGTCAAGCCCGTTTACAGGGCTGTGGTACAGAGGCGGTTGTGTGCCCTTTTCACAGGGTGCGCCTTGTTGGTGGTGTGTGCGCTGCCGTTTTGGACGGGGGCGCAGACTGTACGCGAAGCGTGGGTCAGACGCTACGACGGACCGGGCAATAGGAGCGATGATGCCCGTGCCCTTGCGGTGGACAGTCAGGGCAATGTCTATGTGACGGGACGGTCTTGGGGTGGCACCAGCACTCTTGATGACTATGCGACGGTGAAGTATGATGCGAACGGGAATCTACTCTGGGTCAGACGCTACAACGGACCGGGCAATGGTTTTGATGAAGCCACTGCTCTTGCGGTGGACAGTCAGGGCAATGTCTATGTGACGGGACAGTCTTGGGGTGGCGCTGGCACTGATTATGACTACGCGACGGTGAAGTATGTGCAGTGTGTGGCTGGCGATGTGAACTGCGATGGTTGCGTGGACGACGCTGATCTGCTGGCTGTGCTGTTCGCCTTTGGCAACAGGGGTTCGGACCTTCCAGAAGACCTGAACGGCGACGGTGTTGTGGACGCTGCGGACCTGCAGGATGCGTTGTCTGAATTCGGGCGTGGGTGTCAGAATCCCCCCTCGTCCGTGCCCTCTCTCTCCTCGCTATTGGAGAGAAGGTCGGGAACCTCCCAGAGGTAGGTATTTTCCGAGTTTTGTCCGTGTTGAGCTACTCGCCCGTGCTCGAAATGGATAACTTTCGGATGTCGGGTGAACCTTTCGTGGAACTGCTCTTACCGTAAGGGCAGCACTATCTGCACCGCCACCCCGAAGCGTCGTAGGCGGGCAGTATCCAATCCATCCAGGCGAAGGGTGAGGTTCCAGCGCGGGGTGGTGTATCCCATTTGCAAGGCGGGACGATTCAGCCACGCAATCCCCCATAGCGCGCCCCTCTTCACGCCCACGCCAACGACGCACTCGAAGTCATATCGCCCCATCAAAGCCACTTCTCGGTCTGCCCACGCGCCGCTTATAAATCCCTGCAGCGTCGGCATGGCGTGCCGCTCCATTCGGACGGTCTGGATGTGCCCCTCCAAAAAAGGAGGCGCACGCAGGAATCCCTCCGCATCGGGTATCGGCTGGTTCACCCGAATGCGCGCCTCGATGCGCTGGGTACGACGAATTTGCAGCCGACTCCAGAGGTTCTCCACCCGAACACCCATCCGCAGATGGTGCCAGACCAGCTCGCCCTCCACATCGAGGGCGACACCACGCCCGTCCACTGCATCGGGTGGCAGCCCCCGTGTCGTGGTCAGGTTGAGCGTGCCCTCGAACTGGTCGCCTCGCTTCTGACCCGCTAAATCGCCCACCTGAACACGCTGCAGCACCAGCCAGCTAAGCGTAATGCGATAGCGCAACACGCCCTCCTGCCTCCGATCCCCCGTGGATGGGGTAAGCTCGAACTGGTCTCGATAGGCGAGTGTCCAGCGTTGGAGGGCGGAGCGGTTCAGGGTTGCTTGGACGCCATACGCCGTGTTCGGGTTCAGCGCGCCCCGCTCCGTTTCGAGAAAGAGCTGGGCAGCGCCCTGGTCCCCCTGAAACAGGTCGGCATAACCGCGGGCATAGCCGAGTTCCCATTTCCCCCAGTGAAGACGCATTATTTCCAGCCGATTCCCGGCATAGTAGGGGTGCCGTCCTTCGAATCGGCTCTCGGTACCCTTGCGCAGCAGGGGGCGCACATTGGTATCCGCAGAATGCGTGATGCCAAGCTCAAGCCGGGTCGCAGCTGGGGGGATGTTGCAAGCCCAGAGAGTGTTCTCTTCGAAGGAGGGCAAAACAATAGATTGCGCGTGATGGGTGGCAGGGCACGCGAGGCTTGCCCATGCCACCATCCCAATCAAGCGGGGAAGGCGAAATGCCTTCCCCGAAGCGATGCGCTTCATCACAGCATTAGTGATGCCAGTGTTTCGAAGGTGCCGTCGCTGTATTTGATAATCGCCTGGTCCCCCAGGTCCGGCAACCCCAAGTTATGGGCATTCCCAATCTGGGCGACTTGAGAGCCGTCGGACTTTTTAATCGAGCCGCTCACCGTGCCATCTTCCGCGACGGTGAGCTGTATCTGGAAGCCGGAGGGGCTATGGCTCATCTGAATCGAGCCGGTGCCGAACAGCGAGCGCGTGTCCACCATGCCACCCTGCACCTTCAGCGTGCCTCTGACGGTGCCCTCCATGTGTTCACTGCCCAGATCAAAGCGTGGGGTGAGGGTTATGCTGGGGGGCGACTGCTGGGGTGCAAAGGTCAGGGTGAATTGCAACTGCATCGGTCGCCCAATCGCCGGCTGCAGCCGACCCGAGAAGGCGAAAGCACCGCGTGGGAATTGTTCAAGCGGGATCCATCGCTGTTCGAGGAGTGAGGTCTCGACAGGGTTCTCCCAGTTTGCTTCGAAGGTGCCGCTGAGTGTATCATTCGGTGCGCGATACTCCAGCTCGCCTCCCATCGCCACGGGGAGCAGTGATTGTCCTCCCACACGCCGAAAGCTCACGGTCCAGTTTCGTAGAGTTAGTGTCGAATCGAGCCCTGCGGAGGTGAGCGAGCCAACTGTGATGCGCTGGATATTCTTTTCGGCGGGTGCGGCGTCAGCAAACTGCGCCGTGAAATTCTGCAGCTCCAGCGAGAGGTTCCGTTCGCTCTTGAGGGTCACCTGAATACGCGTTGCACTGATCGATTTGGTTTGACCGGAAGCCTGGTACGCTTCGTAGCTCAGCCCCGTGATGGTCAAATCCGCGAACTGGCTGCTCAGTGTCCCCGCGAATTGCGCCGAGTGGGGAACACCATCCGTATACGCGCCTGCGTTCAGAGTGCCAGTGAACACGATGGGCTGACGGAGTTGCCCATCGGCAAAGGAGAAGTTGAACTGAGCCTGGGTGATGTTATTCTGGCTATCATGCTGGGTTACCTGCAAGCTCCCGTCATACTTGAACTGCGAATCGCTTTGCTTGCGGACGGCGAAAGTCACGCCGCCCGAGTCGAGGAGGTTAAAAGCCGACAGGGTGTTCTGGGTTTTCACGGTGCAGGTCATCGAGCCGTCGACGCTCTGCACAATCCAGGTGCGATTGTCAGGCGCATTGTCCGTGCGTTCCAGGCGATACCGCCACCCTATCTGAACCTCGCGATAGCGAGCTGGCGGGAGACCGTCGATACCCTCGCTCTCCTCCCCCAGTCCGAACACGCGCGAGAAAAATCGGAAGCCGCGGTCGTTAAAGGCGCGCAGCGGCTCGCTAATGTCGCGGCGCACAATCGCTTCCTGCTCCCGCACCTTTCGCTCGATGCGGAGCGCCTCGCTTTCACCGCGGTCGCGTCCGCTCACGCCAAAGTCGCGCAACATCTGCATCATGCTTTTGGCTACGGCTACATCGCCTTCGGGGGGACGCAGGTTGTTGCCGTTTTGCTCCACGCTCGGACGCACCTGATTGCGCAACGCTTCGTCCAAAATCCCCTCGCCGATGGTTTCCGGCAGGGTCGTCCCGACGACAAGACTAAGCGAGTTGCGATCGCGCAGGCGTTCGCGCACCTGATCCACCACCGAAGCGATACCATTCGGGGAGAGGCGACTGATGTTGTGCTCGCGGGCGTAGCGCAGAATCTCCTCGGTTGCCAGTGTGGTGAACACATCCAAGTTGGCACCTGCGTAGCCTTCAGGAGGGAGGGCGGCAACGAGTGCGCTCACCCGCACGCGCTGCCCACTCACCTGCTTTTCCGCCACGATGAGGAGATCTTTCCCGATGGCGTCAGCAGGTAGGCGCAGCGTATAGCGTCCGTCCGAATCGGTCGTGCCTTCCGCAATCACCTTGTCTGGTTGGGTGGTCAGGTAGGCGCGTATAACCGCACCGGGAAGAGGCGAGCCACCTGTCAGGTCCCGGGAGCGGGGTGTACCAGAGGGTACCGTCACAGTGCCGTTTATAAGCAGGGCTGTCGAAGTGGATGTGCCCCCACCGCCGCCACAGCCCACGAAGGTCAGGATGAGAAGCGAGGGAGCTACAAGCGCCAATAGGCGACTTATCGATGCTTTTAGACCCGTTCGTGTCACCATAGGTCTCATTTTGACTTACCTCCCGTTGAAATGGGGCGTGTTTGACCGCCTCTTGCGGTCGGGGCAGCGACAACGCTACCTCAACAAGGTTCGTTCCTGCGGGGAGTTCTACTCTCCGCACCCGATAGGTTTGGTTAACCAAACAGGTTAAGTATACCATGCCACTAAAGGCGTTTGTCAAGGGGGGGTAGAGGGTGTTCGAAAATTGGGCAAAACTCTGAGACCAAATTCAAACCGGTACGAGCCACTTTAAACCCCGATACGAGCTGCAAACCCGTGAACATGTGCCGCCCCTTGTTTCGTAAGCCGTTGCATGGGGTATAATAGAAAGACAGGAGCCGACGTAGCTCAGCGGTA
>Ga0079995_1075239_pt1 | contig 33768 bp, 32 predicted proteins | sample FaiFalFF_MnMetaG_2_FD_69198 | JGI IMG/M metagenome (GOLD analysis project Ga0079995, IMG submission 69198) | Freshwater microbial communities from Yellowstone National Park, Wyoming, USA - Fairy Falls C (FF_Mn_C) (SPADES assembly) (version 4) | ecosystem: Environmental > Aquatic > Freshwater >...
GGGCTCCCTGCAGCAGGCGCTCCGCGGTCTCCTTTGATATGTTTTCCCACGGCCTCTCCAGACCTGCATTTGGATAGCGGGCCACCGAGTAGTAGGGGGTGAGCTCCGAGATGACTTCCAGAAGCTCCTCTTCCAGCTTAAGGGCCGACTCCCGACATAACACGGTAAGGTCGTGCGACCTGGATGGCCTTCTCCACCGCCACCCTCGCATCATGTCCACCTTCGCTCCATCATACCAGTTCACCGCCTCCCTCCTCACGACCACTCGGCGTTAACGTCATGATATAAGTAGCCGGCCTATATTGATGTAATGCCATGCCTACGCCTCCAGGACGCCCAGTAATCCGTAGGAGCCCTATCCCACCCCTCAGATACACTTGCCAGGTCAGAAAATGGGATAGGAATCCACTTCCAGCACACCGTAATGGGTGGGGGCCCTCTCCATGTTATGGATGAACACTTTTTAACCTTCCAGGGAGGTTAATGGAGGTTGCGCACGCCACCGCTGGGAAGGTTACTTCCAGCGCTGGGCCTCGGCTTCATGACCCTAGTATCCGTCATCATGGTGGGGGTGGCCCTTCGGGGTTTGCCGGGGGGCTTGGAGAGTGAAGTGCTAAGGTGGGCCCCCTATGCATTCCTCCTCATCCTCGGAGTCCAGTGGGTTCTGGCTAGGAGGAGGGAGGTGGCCTTCGCCTCAGGTGCCCTCTTGCCCTTAATCCTTGGGGCGGCCGCGCTACTGCTGGCCGGCTATGCGCTGGGTAGGTCTGGACCCCCCAGCTTCGTGCCTACGCCTCCGGTGGGCGGCCGTCCAGTGATCGTGAATGGAAGCGTCGGTTTCACGCCCTACCAGCCACCCTCCCCGCCTGCCGGAGCCCGTCTTCCCCTGGATTTCATCGTGGTTGCGGTTGTGGTGGGGGTGCTGGTCTCCATCTTCCTGGTCTCGAGTCTGGCGCTGAGACGTCTCTCGGGTGTGCTCCCGGGGGCTCCGGCGGCGCCGTCTTGGGTTGGGGGAGATGAGCCTCCTTCCCTTCCCGGGGGCGTGAGGGGGCGGATACTGGCATCATATTTGGGTGTTCTGAAGCTGCTGGAGAGGCGGGTGGTGCCGAGGTTGAAGAGTCAGACCGCGAGGGAGTATGAGAGGGCTGTGTTGGATAGGGTGCCGGGGGTGGCGGTTGATATGGTGAGTCTCACGAGGGTGTATGAGGTGGCGAGGTTCACTGGGAGGGAGCTTGAAGAGGCTGATGCCCTAAGGGCGGAGGAGGCAGCCGCCAGGATAAAGGGGATGGTGTAGGCTGGCTTCCGAGAGCCTTTTGTGGTGGATGGCGGGGCTCCTATCTCTAGTGATATTGGGCATGTTGGTGTACCGTTCAGCGCGGCCATCTCATGCCGGGGGCGAGGGGTGGGTGTATGGTGGGGGTGGCATGGGGGTTGGGGCTTTGGTGGGCCGGCTGCTGACCTGGCTGGGCAGGCTGGATGGTGGGGTTGAGTATGCTGTATATGGGAGGCGGGTCCGGAGGGCCATTGTCAAGCGGCTGGCCATCGCTTCGGGCCTGGATGAAGATGTGCTCGAGAGAATGGTTAGGGGTGGGGGTACGGTAGAGCTTCTGAGAGGCAGGGAAGAGTTGATCTCATTCCTCAGGGGTGAGTTGCCCCGCCGGGGGAGGCGAGAGGCCCATCTGCTGCATATCATCGACCTTGCCGAGGAGCTCTAGAGCCTGCCCTACACCTAAATAAGGTTTGGGGGGAGGCCCGCTGTTGGATATCTCGGCTGCCGGTGCACACTGCAGGAACATCCTCCAGCAGGTGGGGAGGGTGATTGTGGGGCGCGAGGATGTCCTCAGAAAATTCCTGACGGCGGTGGTTGCCAACGGCCACATCCTCATCGAGGACTTCCCAGGCCTGGCCAAGACCCTAATGGCCAAGGCCTTCTCGGCCGCGCTGGGATGCGATTTCGCCAGGGTCCAGTTCACACCGGACCTGCTGCCATCGGATATCATAGGCTCCTACGTGTATAATCAGAAGACCAACAGCTTTGAGTTGAGGCGGGGGCCGATATTCACCAACATCCTCCTAGCCGATGAGATCAACAGGAGCCCCCCAAAGACCCAGGCCGCGCTGCTGGAAGCCATGATGGAGAGGCAGGTGACTATAGAGGGGAACACCTTCCGCCTGGGCCCCCCCTTCATCGTGATCGCCACCCAGAACCCCATTGAGCTGGAGGGGGTCTACCCCCTCCCCGAGGCCCAGCTGGACAGGTTCGCCATCAAGATCGGCGTCGGCTATCCCTCCATGGCCGAGGAGCTGGAGATCTTGGCCAGGAGGAGGGAGCGGCGAAGCGACGAGTGGAGGCTGGAGAGCGTGGTGGACAGGAGCACCCTCCTAGAAATACAAAGAATGGTGGAGGATGTGGAGGTCCACCCGGACATAGAGGAGTATATTGTCCGGATAGCCAGGTCCACCAGGGAGCATCAGCTGGTGGAGATGGGTGTGAGCCCGAGGGGCACCCAGATGCTCTGGCACCTTTGCAGGGCCCACGCCCTGGTAAACGGGAGGGACTACGTGATACCTGATGATGTCAAGGCCATGGCCGTCCCATGCCTCTCACACAGAATTGTTCTCAGGGCTGGAACCTGGGTTCAGGGGATAAAGCCTCAGCACATAATAGAGGAGCTGCTGCTGAAGACGCCGGTGCCGAGGGTGGTTTGAGCCTAGCCCCCCTCCTGGCCGTGATACTGTCCGCTTCCACCCTACTCTTCTTTCTAACGTTGAACCCCGTCTCGGCCCTGATAGGGGCCGTCTGCATCCCCATCATCGCCCTGGCGAGCACCATCCCCGGAGAGAGGCCCCCGGTGACATGTAGCAGGGTGGTTACGCCCACCCGGGCGGGGAGGGGTGAGCCCATCACCATCACCCTGACCTTCGAATCTGACCAGCCCTTTACCGCCGAGGTCCTGGACGACCTCCCCGAGCCCTTCAGGGTCGTCGAGGGGTCGAGGCACTTCCTCCTGACCCTGGGCGCCCACTCCCGAAAGTCCGTGAGCTACGTGGTGGTGGGCGACCGCCTCGGCCACTACATGCTGGACAGGGTCAGGCTGAGGAGCGTCGAGCCCATCAGGCTCTGGCATTGGGAGGCAGCACTAAGCGCTCAGCACCCCGTCACCCTGGTCCCAGCCATCGAGAGGGCGCCCAGGGTTGGAAGGCTGCCCCGCAGCCGTATCCTGGAGGCCGGACCCATCCCCTCGAGGGTGGCCGGGCTGGGGGTGGAGTTCTACAGCCTACGGGAATACCAGCCCTCCGATGATTATAGGACAATATTCTGGAAGGGTTATGCGAAGACGGGAAAGCTGTACTCGAGGCTCCACGAAGCCGAAAGGATACTGAATGTCTTCCTCCTCATCGATGGAACGGCCAGTGCCCGCCGATACCTGGAGGATGTGATTGTGGTGACCAGCAACCTGGCCCATGCCCTCCTGGCCGCTGGGGTCCGGGTGGGGATGCTGGCCTTCTCCAGGCATTATGCCCTACTCCAGCCCGACACGGGGATCCTTCAGCTCAAGAAGGTGGTCGACCAGTCCCTGGGTCTGAGGGCGGAGGACCCCTACGTCTTCGAGTACCAGCTGTGGATGGCCCGCCGGCTCCTGAGGAGGGGCTCCCTGGCCATCCTGGTCTCCCCCCTCCTCTACGAGCCCCTGGTGAAGGCCGCCGTCGAGCTCGCCCATGAAGGAAACCGTATCTTGGTGGTTGCCATAGAACCTCGGAAGGCCGGGGACGGGAGTCTGGAGGAGCGGGTGGAGGGCCTCGAGAGGAGGAACTCAATGCTCCTGCTCGCGAAGCACGGAGTCCCCTATGTCACCTGGAGGCCTGGCCTCCTGGTGGGGCCGCTGCTGCAGGCCCTTTCGAGGTGGTGGCCCTGAGGCTGGAGGGGCTGTCCCGCCTGGCCCGGCTATCTCTCGCCGGGGTGGGGCTGGCCTACACACTATATTTCCTACTCTCCGCCGCCCCCCCACTCCTGCTTCTCGCCGCGGCCATCGCCCTCGGGTTAAGGGTGGGCTTCAGCCTCCTCCTCACCCGCCCCCTCCTGACCCTGGCGGTAATCATCGAGCTGGCCATGCTCCTTCTCTCACCCATCCCCCTGCTGGTGGCCGCCCTCCTGGCCCCCACCACCATCATAAGCTACATCGGCGCGCGCCCGGTCATGTTGCTGGCTCAGCTGTCGAGAAGCCTGAGGAGGGGTGGGCGTGAGAGCGTCTCCAGGGAGACCGAGGTCTCCGGCCTCGTCCTCCTCCACCACCTCGGCCTCCTGATGGTCTCCGCCATAGCCGTAGACCTCCTTATCGCCACCCTGGGGCTGCTGGTGGAGGTGCCTCGGGTGGGGGTGGGGGTGCTCTTCACCCTCATGGCCATGCTGCTGGGGGTGGGCGGGCTGCTGTTAAGGGTTAGAAGGGGGGTTCGATGAGGAGCGGGGAGACGGCGAATAGTGTGTAGATATAGTCGAGGAGGAAGAGTGAGGCTGAGGCGCCGAGGCCTGGGTGGGGTCTCCGCCACGTGGAGAGGGTGATGTGGGCGAGGCCCAGGGTGGCCACCGACAGCAGGGCCCTGGGGTAGATGGCTGAGCCCGGGAGGAGGAGGGAGGCCAGCTTCACCATGAGGGTTAGGGCGGCCCACCTCCGGAGGCCCAGGCCCGGCTTGAGCCTTGTGATGAGCCCGGCGGCGCCCAGCTGGATGGCCAGGGCCGGCATGGCGAGGAACCCGTAGATGGGGGAGAGGAGGGATGTGAGGGCGAGCCTGCGCAGCGCCCCCAGGGGGTCTGGGGGTAGGAAAAGGGGCCTGTATGTGGTGGCCACCTGCAGCCGGGTGTGCTGGGGCGACGTGCTGATCCAGGCCAGCCTAGCCCCGTCCTTCGAAGGGAGGGGGGTGAGCTCCGTGACCACGCCCTCACTCCAGCCCGCCAGCTTCACCTCACCCGGGCCAGGGGCCTCCAGGACGTGGCTTCTGGGGGATAGGTGGAGGGGGTATGCCTCCCACCTCCCGTAGATCAGGTTGAATGTGGGGCTCGAGTTTAGGGTGTGGAGGGCTCCCAGCGGCCTGATGTCGACGAAGTAGGTCTTGGGAGGGGCGGTGCCGTGTGTGAAGGTGATGGAGAGGGGGATGTCGGCTTCAAGCCCCGCCAGCCTCACCACCTCGGGCCTCCCCGTGGGCAGGCTCCTCGTAAGCACCAATAGCTCCCGCCCCCCCGTGGTGGAGTTGACCCAGGCCACCCGTATGGCTCCCCCCTGTTGTTGGAAGGCGTAGGGGCGGCCCAGGGCCCTGGTGGGCCCGAGGGCTGCCATGGTCTCTACCAGCTGCCACCCCCCACCCACATACCGGGCGAGCTGAATGCTGGGGCTGGGCCTCCTCTTCACATAGAGGAGGTATAGGGTTCCCTTATCAGAGAAGACTGTGGGCTCCGCCGCATCCTCCAGGCGGCCATATGCCTCCACGGGGGGATGCTCCCCGATCCTGCCCACTACCAGCCAGCCCCTCCCCTCCTCCACGGTCTCATAGGTCAGGAAGATGCCCAACTCCGTCTTGAAGAGCTCCGGCCTCTCCCCCCTTCCCACCTCGATGACCCTGGGCGGCCCCCGGGGGGATAGGTGGGCGAGGAAGACGTGGGGGCCGTCCGGCCCCTCCTCATCCCAGGCTATCAGCTCCCCGGATAGGATGCTGGGGTTTCGGGGCTCCGACCCCCTCGCGACGACGACCTGCCGGAGGGGGTGTAGGTCGGGGATGCGGTAGACGGTCAGCGTCAGATGATGGGTGCCCCCCTGGGTGGAGAGGAGGGTGATGGTGGAGTCGGGCCCGGGCTGGGCCAGCCTAACCCTGGCCTTGGGGGGCAGCTCCGTGGTGGTGATGGTGGTATCCAGCTGGGACTGCAGGGTCTCCTGTATGAAGAATGGAGGGATGATGGCCAGGAGTAGGGAGATGGTGATGCCCCGGAGGGCGGGGGTGAGGTGTTGCCTCATATCAGGCGCCCCGGCATCCTCTCCTCCACCGCCATGGCGATGTGTACCAGGGCGAGGGTGAGGGTGATGATGGCCATGACCGGGGGGCCTATCCACCACCACGCCCCTGTCCTGAGCGCTCCACCGAGCCACGCGTGGTATATCATCCAGCCCCATGTGGGTGTTGTTTCACCGGCGAAGCCCAGGATGTCCAGGGCTGCCTCCAGGGCCACCGCCGTGGGCACCAGGAGCAGCAGGTGGTAGGTGAGCAGCGAGGATATGTTGGGTAGAATATGGTTCTTCATGACGGCCCTGTCGGGGAGTCCTATCACCCGGGCCGAATCCACGTAGGGCTTCGACCTCTCCTGCATGACTCGGGCCCTCACCTGCCTCGCCACGGGCGCCCAGAGGATGGCGGTGGCCATGAACGCTATGATGGAGGGGTCGTTTCTCGCCGCCACCAGCATCACTCCGAAGGCGAGGGGTACCAGGGGTATCGCCTGGGCGATGTCGGCGACCGAAACCAGTAGTGTGTCGGCGACGCCGCCCCGGTAGCCCGCCAGAAGGCCCACGGCGAACCCCGTCAGGCCAGCAACCACCGCCACCATGAAGGAGTAGGCCAGCGTGTACCTGGCGCCCCAGATGAACTGGCTCCACACATCCCTGCCATAGTAGTCGGTGCCCAGGACTCCATGGGCGGCGGGGTGGACCTCCAGCCGGCCCGAGATGGCCAGCTCCGTCTCCCCCTCCACCCTCACCTGTATCTGGTAGGTGCCCCTCGTGGCCATCAGGGTCTCGGCGGCGTTCTTGAGCGGCGGTATCCCCAGCCGGCGGGCCAGCTCGATGTCTCGAGTGTCGATGTAGAGCCTCCTCGACACCCTGGGGGCCAGGTCCCATTCACCCAGGGGGTACTCCCCGTGGGGCGCCACAAGGGCGATGGTTATCCTGGAGGCCGGCGAGGCGGAGCCGTTGACGAAGACCACCAGGGAGAAGGAGGGTGGGGGCCTGAACTCATAGTTGAAGCTCTTGGCCAGCAGGGTGGGGCCGGTGGTCCGGAGCACAACAGACAGCCCGCCCCCGGTCAGGGCGCTGGGCGGAGATACGGCCACCGGCGGGGTGAGGCTGACGGTGAGCCTTGGTGGTGCATCCATGTCGCCCAGGAGGAGGGGGGCCCAGGCGGGGGGCACCGCATCCTGGGCTATGGACGTCTCCCATACGGGGTCGTGGGGGGCTATGAGGGGCGCCAGCAGCCCCAGGGAGACGTAGGTGATGCAGAGGGCCAGGGCTGCACCCACACCCCTGCTCATCTGGAGGCGGGGCTGAGGCCTGGCCATCCCTATCGCAGCCTCACCCGTGGGTCCACCAGGGCCAGCAGTATGTCTGAGATGAGGAGGGCCACGGATAGCAGGACGGCGTAGATGAAGATGGCGGCCTGGACGGCGAGGTAGTCCCCGTTGAGCATGGAGTAGTATATGTAGTATCCAAGCCCGTTGTAGCTGAAGATTATCTCGATGATCACGCTGCCGTTGAGAATCCCGGGTATGGCCATGGCCAGGGCCGCCACCAGGGGGCCGATGGTGTTTCTGGCGATGTGGCGGCTGAGCACCCTGGTTTCGGGCAGGCCCTTGGCGAGGGCCGTGAGGGCATAGTCCTGGGTGGTCTCCGAGAGGATGAGCTGCCTCATGAGGTAGGCCCATACCCCGAAGCCTGTCAGGGATAGGGCGGCCACCGGGAGGGCTATGTTCCACAGCGTCTCCGGGGATGGTATCGGGAGCTTTAGGGGGCCTATGTTGAGGGCCAGCGGGGGGCCCGGTGTGTTCGGGGGTAGGGGGAATAGGGTGACGCCCCAGACCACCCTGGGCAGGAAGGCCAGGGTGTAGATGAGGATGAAGCCCAGGATGAATGATGGTGTCGAGTAGGATAAGACGGCCATGTAGGTGATGAGCCTACCCCGCCTCCTGTTGGTGGCAGCATGGAGGCCCAGGAAGACGCCCAGCCCCACGGCCACCGCCAGGGATGTGAAGCCGAGGAGGAGGGTGTTGAAGAGCCTGTCGTTGATCTCCTCGATGATGGGGCGGCCGGCGATGGAGTAGCCGAAGCGGCCCGTAAAGAGCCCCATCAGGTAGCGCACCAGCTTGTTGGGTATCAGGGGCTCGTCGGCGGGGCCCGCGGCCACCCATACGGCCAGGGGGTCCTCGAAGGCCTGGGCGGGGTTCAGCGCCACCAGCCGGCTCGCGAACTGCTCGAAGAGGTCCCGGCCGTATATGATGATGGAGAGCACCCGGAAGATGAAGAATTCGAGGGTGGCGGCGCCCACCACCACCATCAGCCGGTTCAGCGTCTTCCGGAGCAGATAGCCGTAGGGCGGGTCCAAGCTCAATCCTCCGGGTGTGTCAGCCGGTACCAGAACCTGAAGAGCCTGCCCCTCCCCGCATATTCCCTCCTAAGGAGTGCCCTAGCCTGCAGGTAGCCCTCCTCGCCCCCCACCTCCCGGGCCGCCCTGTTGGCCTCCCCCTCAAACCTCCTCGTGACATAGATCAGGGCGGCCGTCACTATGGCCAGCCAGCCCAGGAGGGCCTCCACCGACCCCATGTAGAGGGGTGTGAGTAGGAGGATGAGGGAGACCAGGAGGATGTACCGGAGGCCATGCCTAAGCCGGATATGGGCGCCCTCATGGGCCAGGAGCACCGTGATATGGCCGCCCAGGAGCTGGGCGGCCCGGGAGCTTATCACCACCACCTTGAGGTGGGGCAGGAACCCCACGGCCTGACCGGAGTAGGCCCCCGCGCCCCTGGACACCACCACATCACAGGGCATCCCCAGGGCGGCCAGCCTCTCACCCATGGCCCGGTCCAGGGGGTGCCTGGCCAGAAAGTAGAGGGGCTCCAGGACCCCGTGCACGAAGACGATGAGCATGACGGCGAGGAGGGGTATCTTGAGCTGGCTGGGGATGGGCTGAAGCCCCACCGTTAGGGATGCGAGGGCCAAGATGGCTGTGTATGTGATGCCAGCTATGGCCGCCTTCACGTGCAAGGGGGGCTAGCGCCTTCTCAACCTGGGGTTTAATATCTCATCCAGGGTGAAGCCGATGAAGACGAAGCCCAGGGAGAGGAGGATGAGGCCCGCGATGGGCGGGAGCACCCACCACCAGGCGCCCTGGATGACACCCCCCTGAAATAGGGACTCGTTGATCATCTTCCCCCAGGAGGGCTGGAAGGGGTCCCCCAGCCCCAGGATGCTGAGGCCCGCCTCGAAGAGGACGGCGCCCGGGATGGCGGTGACGAAGGTGTACATCAGGTAGGGCGCCATCTGGGGTAGGATGTATTTGAAGAGGAGGGTGATGTCTGATAGGCCGACGACCCTCCCAGACTCCACAAACGGCCTCTCCTTCAGCGAAAGTGTCCATGACCTCACCGTGCGGGCCAGCCCTGACCAAGATACTAGGGAGATCAGGAAGACCATCAAGTAGAGGTTTCTGCCAAAGACGAGGATGATCAGCAGTATGAGGGGTAGGCCGGGCAGGAGGTACAGGAAGTCGGCGGCGAACATTAATAGGCGGTCTGTCCAGCCCGGCCTGTACCCCGCTATCAGGCCGATGGGAACCCCGAGGCCGAGGACCAGGGCGGCCACCATGAAGCCCACGGTCAGGGAGACCCTGGAGCCCCATACGAACTGGCTCCAGACATCACCACCCCGGTAATCCGTCCCCAGCAGGCCGAAGACCCTCCCCCGGATCTGTAGGGTGGCGGGCTTCAGCACAACCTGGGCCGAGCCCTCACTCCCCCCCAGGTCGGTGAAGGTGATGGCCACCGTCACCCGGTACTCGCCCTTCCTGGAGAGGGTTGTAGCGGCGAAGTTCTCCAGCTCCCCCAGTCGGTTCTTCGCGATGAGGGTGAAGTCTTCTGACCTCACCTTGACCGTGGTGTTGGCCCTACTGAAGGCCCCATCCGCCAGGTAGAACTGCCTCCCCCCCGGGCGTGTGAGGTTGATGGTGTAGGATGTTAGGACCCCCCGGCCCTTCCCCGGCTCGAAGGGTGTGGGCGTCTCTATGACGATGGGCATGGTGAATGTGTAGCTCTTGGGTGGCTCGTATTCATAGCGGAAGGGGTAGGTTATGAGTATGCGGGCCACATCCCTGGTGCCCGTCCCCTGGTATCTCACAACCAGGGCCTCGCCGTTCTCCACCCTCACCTTACCCGTGTTCTCCGTGAGGGCGGAGGTCCTTGCCATCTTCGAGTCCAGCACTATGGTGAGGTTCGGGGGCAGGTCGCCCCAGCCGAGAAGCGTTATCCACGAGGGGGGTGCGATGGTCTCCGCCAGCCCCTCGCTCTTTATGGGGTCGTAGCCCGAGATGAGGGGTGCCAGGAGGGCCATGAGGGAGAAGATGGCCACGAGGGTGAGGCCCGCGACGCCCATCCTCTTCTTCCTGAAGAGCCTCCAGGTGTAGCGGAGGTTCTCGAGGCGGGCCTGCCACATGCCCCTCATGGGATCACCTGCCCTCCAACCTGACCCTCGGGTCGAAGACCGCTACGAGGATGTCGACGAGGTAGAGGGCTATCACGGTGAGGAGGGTGAAGAGGTAGAAGAGGGCTGCGATGGCCGGGTAATCGTTGTTCTCCAGGGCCTGTATGAAGTAGAGCCCCATCCCGTAGTAGGAGAAGATCCTCTCCGTTATGATCAGCCCGCCGAACAGGCCGGGGATGGATAGGGTGAGCGCTGTGACCACGGGGGGTCGGACATTTCTGAAGACATGTCTCCTCATGATGGTGTCCTCATCCAGCCCCTTCGCCCGAGCCGTCACAATGTAGTCCTGGCCCAGCTCGGACACCGTGAGCTGCCTCACATAGTAGGCCAGGCCGCCGAAGCCCGCCACCACGATGGACATGACGGGTAGAGAGAGATAGTAGAAGAAGTCGAAGCCTGGCAGGGGGATCTCTATGAAGCCCAGGGAGACGGGCTTGGGGGGCGGGGGTGTTAGGGGTGGTAGTGGGAACAGGGTTATGCCGTAAAGCTTTGGTAGATAGGCCAGCAGTATTAGGAGGACGATGGCCATCAGGTAGGCGGGGACTATGAAGCTCCAGATGCTGGCCTGCATCACTATCGAGTCCGCCATCCTCCCCCTCCTGGCCGTGGAATACCAGCCGAGATAGAAGCCTATGAGCACGTTTAGGATGAACGCCGACGTGGTCAAGGCCAGGGTGTTGGGCAGCCTGAGGGCGATCTCCTCCCAGACCGGCTGCCGTGAATAGAAGGATACGCCGAAGTCCAGGGTTACGAGGTTCTTCATGAATGTTATGAACTGGTCGGGGAAGATGGGCTTATCCAGGCCATACTGCTTCACGAGCTCAGCGACCACCACCTCGGTGCCCCGGGCCGGGCCCACTTGGAAGCGCAGGGCCGTGATGAAGGGGTCCTCGCCATAATACCATATGGGCACCACCCTTATGAACAAGAAGAGGAATATCATGGATGCTACGAAGAGGATCAGTCTGTCCGCGGCCCTCTTCAGCAGGTACCGTAGGACAGGCTTCAACAAAAAAAGGGTGTGGGTGGGTGTATTTAAAGTCCGCGTCTTCGGGCGATGAAGAGGCCGAATCCGAGGACGACCACGAAGGCCAGCACTTCAGCCGCCACCACGCTCGTCGTGTCGACCACCACCCTTCCAGGGGGTGCGGCCAGCGGCTCCGCCGGAGATGGCTGTGAGGGCAGGGTTATGGTGCCTGGTGGTGGCGGTGGCGGGGGCGGTGGCGGGGGCGGGGGAGGGGGCGGCAGGCCCTTGGGGAAGACGGTTACGCTCTGGGAGGCTTCACCCGATATGGAGCCGAAGCTGCCCTTGAAGCCCAGTATCTCCGTGATGGGTTTGCTGGCCTTGACATGGACCTCGTACTTCCCGGGGATGCTGGCCGTGAACGTGGCCGAGTAGGTGCCGCCGCCCAGGCTGCTCACGGGCAGGGTGGCGGTGGTTACGCCCTTCACCGAGACTTCGACGATGGCGTCGGCCACCGGGTTGCCCTTGGCATCCTTCACAGCCACCTGGATGGTGGGCGTGGAGCCCTCCTCCACCTGCGATGGCAGGGTGATGCCCACCTGCAGGCTCCTGAGGGGGCTCTTGAAGTGGTACTCGGGATTCCAGACCAGGGTTAACGTCCTACCAAAGACGTTCCCCTCCTTGGGTAGGATGTACGGCCCAGTCCCCATCAATGGGGTGAGGGTTGGGTTTTCGGGGTGGGGGAGTCTTGAGACATCCGTGAAGGGATCCGTCAGCCGGCTGTATATGTGGCGCGGCAGCGGCCGGAGGAACGCCACGTCCTCCTCGTATATCCAGCTGCGGTCAGCGATGTACCATATGAAGGTCAGGGGGTCGGGCACCTCCGTCCGGATGGTGTTCCTCACCTCTATGAATGAGAAGTACCTCAGGGTCTTCCATGTGAGCCCCGGAACCTTGATGGTCCAGTCGAAGTCGTAGGCGGTGAGGGGCGTCCCGTCCTGCCACTTCAGGCCCGGCTTGATCTTGAAGGTGACCTTGGTGGCATTCTTTCCATCCACCACCACAGGCTCGATCTTGAAGCCATCCAGCAGTATGGGGATATCCTGCTTCCTATCGTAGACGTTGTTGGGGTTGGAGCTCACGGGGAACTCGAGGATCCTCGATATAACCCTGGACTCATCGGCCCACAGGTAGGTCATGGGGTTCAGGGTGGTCCAGGTTACGATGTAGTCGTTGAAGACGCCGCCCGTGGACTTTCTGCCCTGCTCATCGGGGATGTACCAGTTCATGTAGGAGAAGGCGTGTATGAAGAGGGGCTCGGGGAAGGGGGGTGCCCAGCCCAGCACGGTCCCCTTGAACTTGCCGGAGATGGCCGTGAACCCCACGGGCTGGTAGACGGGGACCCAGGGGACGATGTCCGTCAGGATGGCCTCGGCCTCCCACGCCGCCCGTTTAGCCTCGTCTATGTTCATGGTGAAGATCATCCTGTCCAGGATCTTGTCCAGCTCCGCATTTCTCACCCCTGCCCAGTTGAAGCCCTCGGGCCTGCTGTCGATCCAGATGTCATTTGCGCTGTGCCAGAAGTCCCACATGTAGGCGGGGTTGCTGCCGAGGCCGGTCCAGCCTATAACATAGGCCTGGAAGGCCCTGGTGCCGAAGATGGCGGCGATCAGCCCGGCGGTCGTGACGGTCTTCACCGTCACCTTTATCCCCACCTTGGCGGCCTGCTCCACATACATTCTACAGACGGAGAAGTTCAGGGGGCTGAGGGCTTCTGGCAGGCATAGGACCTCAACTTCGAGGGTTCTGGTCTCACCCGCGCCTGGGAAGGCCCTGCCCTGGGAGTCCGTGGCCGGCACCCTGTAAGTCCTGAAGGGCTGGCCGGCGGGCCATGTGAATCCTGCCTCGTCGAGCAGCCTGTTCGCCCTCGCTATGTCGTCGGGGGTTCCGTTACCGTAGATCTTCTCGAAGTCCACCTTGGACAGGTCTGGGTTGATCCAGTCACCATATGCATTCTGGACGATGGTTGTCCATCTGACGGCCTTTCCGCCGAGAATCGGGCCGAAGATTATCCTGTCCCTGTCGGTGACCATGGCGAGGGCCTTGCGGACGGCGGGATGGCTCACCACGTTGTATGGAGATGTGGCCACGGGCGCCCCTATCCTCTCCCTCACGTTGAACTGGAGCGTCTGACCTATGGTGCCCGGGTCGACCGTCCGTATTATTTCGCCCCCCAGCTCTGCTATGGGCTTACTCGCGGCGATCCGCTCAACATCTCTGGGTAGAACCCCGACCCAGTCTATTTCACCTGCTTCGAAGGCCAGCAGCCTTACGCTGTAGTCAAGGATCAGCTTGTAGACCCTTCCGTCGTGCAGGGGCGGGCCCAGCTCGAACTGGACGGGTGGCTGCGCGAAGGAGGTGCCTGTGCTGGCCAGCATGATGGCGATGAGGAGCATGGCGAGCGGGAGTCTTCCATCACTCGTTTTACAGCACGATGACATTCTCGTTCGGTGGTCCGTTGGGTGCGATATATAAGCCTGATGCCTCGGGCTGCGGTAAACGCTGAGATATGCATTCCAAGCTCGTCTTCAAGGCATCCATTATGCGGATCAGCCCCGGGTGTTCAAGGACCATTCTTTTCCCGGTGTAGGGAGCGTCGACTACACTACTATACCTCAACTACAGGTATAGCTGGGAATGCTAAGACGCTTGGGAGGCCTGTTTATCAGGGTTGTATGGAGAGCTCGCTCCTTCAAGCGTCCAACTTCTACGAACCCATCACCCTGATCGCCCTCGTCATGTTGAATACTGGTAACGGGGTGCGAACCGTCACACCATATATGCGTGGGGAAGGAGGCTCGCATCCCAGAACACAGCTCCCCGTGGCAGTACTGTCTGAGCCCCACGGCGACTCACCAAGATACGCATCGGAAGGTTTAAAATCCTGCCTTCAGAGGTGCGATGAAAATGGCAAGACGTGGAGCGGTTCTATCTGTCCTGCTATCGCTTCTTTCCCTTGCGAGTACCGTGGACTTCCTCGCCTTCGCTCAAGTGGCCAACACACCGCCCACAATCGTTTCCGCCGAGGTAGAGAGGACCGCCCTGTATCGGGGGCTGCAGACCCTGCGTGGAACCCTCGTGGCCACGGACAAAGAGACTCCTAATCGGTGTGCCAGAGCCATAACCGGTGTGACTTGCCTTGAGCCGAGATATCTGAAGGCTGAGGCCTCCATAACCTTCTCCGACTTTCAGACGCTACGGGTTCCCCTGGTGCAGCCCCTGGATTCGAGCTTCAACCCTACTGGGCCCTTCGCTTTGACGGTTGTGATCCCCTCATCGGTGGGCACCGGGAGGGCCCTGCTGACCTTGACGGTGACCGATGAGGGTGGCCTGACAAACAGCACCAGCTTCGAGCTCACGATACTGGACGATGGGCCTGTGAGGGATGCGAGGGCCTCGGCTTCCATCACGGTCTCCTCCGCATCTGCTGTAGTGGCCGCGGCCCAGGGCGTGGGGGCGAACGTCACCAGCGCCAGTTCGCTTCTCGCCGAGGCCAGAGAGGCCTTTGAACTGGGGGATGTCAACCTCTTCTCCCTGGAGGATGTGGATGCGGCCCTGAGCCTGTATGGCTCCGCCTCCGCCAAGGCCAGCCTGGCCTCGGATGCAGCCCAGAGCAGCGTGAGGGCCTTCGTGGCCGCCAGGGATGCGAGGGAGAGGGCCGTGGCGGCCTGGGAGGCGGCTTCGAAACAGGTGCTCCTGGCCAAGAGCCTGGGTGTAGATACGAGGCAGGCGGAGGACCTCCTCAACCAGGCATCGCAGAGCCTCAGGGAGGGTGATAGGCTGCTCGCCAGGGAGGGTTCTCCGGGGGCTGCATCGGCCTACGCGAGGGCGGCCGCCCTGGCCGGCTTCGCCTCAGACCTGGTGGTTCAGGCCACGAAGAGCTTCGTGGAGCAGAGAGATGCTGCCTCAGCCGTCCAGGCCCAGATCATGGATGTGAGGCTGCGGCTGCTGGGGGTGAGGGCTGAGCTGGACTCCGCCAGCGCATACTTGGCGGCCCTTAGGGCCGTGGGTGTCGATGTCTCTTCGGCGGACTCCCTCCTGAAGTGGGCCTCGGAGGCCCTGGCGAAGGTGGAAGGCGAGCTCAGCCCCACAACCCTGGCCTCAGCCCAGCAGCGGGCCGCCGAGATATCCGCTGCGATAAAGAGGGCGCGGGACCTGGCGACCTCCGCCGCCACGAAGCTCTTCGATGACCTGAACTCTAGGGTGAAGGAGGCCCTGGACTCTGCGAGAGGATTGGTCTTCAGTCCAGACACCAGCTTCGCTTCGAGGCTGATCGAGTCCGCGGCTGACTTCAGGGATAGGGGGGAGCTGGCCGGGGGCATCGACAGGCTGAAGATGGCGCTCACCGAGGCCGGGAGGCTCCAGTCCGTATCCCTGGTGTACAACTCGATCATCCTGGCCACGATACTGGTGGTGCTGCTGGCCGTAATCCTAGCTGCGGTGCTACTCAGGGGGAAGAAGCCGGCGCAGTAGCACCAACCCTGAAACATTTTTTAAACCATGGGGCGTGGCAGCGGAAGCAGGTAGGTGGTGGCGTATCCCCCTATTGGAGGTTAGAGACCTGAAGACCTACTACTACACCGAGGCTGGGGTGGTGAGGGCAGTGGATGGGGTGAGCTTCAGCCTGGAGAGGGGTAGGGCGCTGGGGCTGGTGGGTGAGTCTGGGTGTGGAAAGACAACGGTGGCCCTCTCCCTCCTCAGGCTGGTGCCTCCCCCCGGTAGGATCGTGGGCGGCTCCATCCTCCTAGATGGCATGGATATTATGAGGATGGACGAAGAGAGCCTCCGCAGAATCAGGTGGAAGCGGATCGCCCTGGTCTTTCAGGGTGCCATGAACGCCCTCAACCCCGTCATCAAGGTGGGCGACCAGATTGTCGAGGCCATCACCCTGCATGAAAGGGGTGTGGAGAGGAGGGATGCCTGGAGGAGGGCGGAGGAGCTCCTAGAGATGGTGGGCATCGAGCGGTCGAGGGCGTCCAGCTACCCCTTCGAGTTCAGCGGGGGTATGAGGCAGCGGGCGGTGCTGGCCATGGCCCTAGCCCTCAACCCGGACCTCCTGATCCTGGATGAGCCCGCCACCGCCCTGGATGTGGTGGTGCAGGCGCAGATCATCAACCTGCTGCGGGAGCTGCGGGAGCGGCTCAACCTAACCATGCTCCTGATCACCCACGACCTCTCCCTGGTCACCGAGGTCTGCCATGATGTGGCCGTCATGTATGCGGGCAAGCTGGTGGAGTATGGAGACACCAGGACCATCTACAAGGGGTCGAAGCACCCGTATACCCAGGGTTTGATCCAGTGCTTCCCAAGGGTGGATGAGCCTCGGCGCCGGCTCTACTCCATCCCCGGCCAGCCCCCGGACCTAATCAGCCCACCGCCGGGTTGCAGGTTCCATCCCAGGTGCCCCTATGCCTGGGATATATGCAGGGCCGAGGAGCCCCTCTACATCGAGGTGGAGCCGGCCCACAGGGCGGCCTGCCATCTGAATACCAGAGGCAGGATGGTGAGCGGTTAGATGCCCCTGCTAAAGGTCGAGGAGTTGAGGAAGTACTATGTGGTCAGGAAGGGCTTCTCAGCCATCTTCGGTGGCGGCCCCCTCCTCAGGGCTGTGGATGGCGTCAGCCTCCAGCTGGAGAAGGGTGAGGTGCTGGGCATCGTGGGGGAGTCGGGCTGCGGCAAGACCACCCTGGGAAAGCTCATCGTCAAACTTCTCGAGCCCACCTCCGGCCGGATTGAGCTTGACGGGATGGACATCACCGGCCTGAGGGGGGCTGCCTTAAGAGAGGTGAGGAAGAAGCTCCAGATGGTCTTCCAGGACCCCTATGAATCCCTGAACCCGAGGATGATGGTCTACGACCTCCTGGCGGAGCCGGTCCGGGTGCACAGGCTCGCCGGCTCCAAGGAGGTGGAGTCAGACCTGGTGGTGGGCATGCTGGAGGCCGTGGAGCTCACCCCACCCGAGGACTTCGCCTACCGCTACCCCCACCAGCTCAGCGGAGGCCAGAGGCAGCGGGTGGCGGTTGCGCGGGCGCTGATGACCAACCCGGAGCTGCTGGTGGCCGACGAGCCCGTATCGATGCTGGACGTCTCCATCAGGGCTGAGATAATCAACCTACTCCTCTCCTTGAAGGAGAGATTCGGCCTCGGCCTCATCTTCATAACCCATGACCTCGCCCTGGCCCGCCATATCTGTGACCGGATTATGGTGATGTATCTGGGAAAGGTGATGGAGCTGGGGACCGCAGATGAGGTGGTGACTAACCCCCTCCATCCCTACACGGTGGCCCTCCTCAAGGCGGTGCCGAACCCCGACCCTGATGCGGAGAGGTCCAGGGTGGTGCTCAGGGGTGAGGTGCCAAGCCCCATCACACCTCCCCCCGGCTGCGTCTTCCATACAAGATGCCCCATCGCCAGGAAGGGAAGGTGTGATGTGGATGTGCCCCCCCTCCGAGAATACTCCCCAGGGCACTACGTGGCGTGCCACTTCGCCGGCGAGTTCAGGGGCTAGCCGCCCTAGAGACGGGGTGAAAAGAGATATATGGCCGGCGTGGACGTGTTCCTAGGTTGCGCAGAGGGGCCATCGTAATCATCCTCCTGCTGGCCCTCGCCCAGCTCCCCCCACTGGCCACCAGCATCCCCACGGAAAACCTCACCTCCAGACCCGAGCGGCTGGAGGAGGGGCTTTCAGACCTCACCCTCAGGCCCTGGGACCAGAAGCTGGAGCCGGAGCTCGTGAGGGTGTTGGAGGGGGGAAAGCCCTCCCCAAGGATCCTGTACCGGGAGTCTTCGGGCCGGCTCTACTTCGGAGCCCTCGTGCTGGGAAGTGGGAGGCTGAGCCTGGAGGAGCTCCGGCGGCTGGCGGATGTTAGGCTCTTCTTCAGCGCGGGCGGGGTCAGGTTCGCCCTCCTCCAGGTCTCGGACGCCGCGAGCCTCCGGAAGGTGGCCGCCCTCGAGGGGGTGGCCTATGTGGTGGGGGATTGGCGGGCGGAGCAGCCCGTAAGGACGGCTAGGGATATGGTGGGGGAGGAGCTCCCCGGCCTCACCCAGATCGATGTGGTCAGGATCATGGGGGCCGCAGGGGCGTGGGAGAGGGGTTTTGATGGTGGGGGTGTGAGGATCGCGGTCCTGGACACCGGGGTGGACTTCGGCATATCCGACCTGAAGCAGGCCAGGCATAACGGGGTGCCCCTATCCATCGACACCACCGGGCTCGAGCTGGCCTTCGTGGGCCTCGAGGTTAGGCCCGAGGGCCTGAAGCTACCCCTCACGGGTAGGACCGTGGTATACTTTGATGGGAGTGAGTATAGGACCTACACCTTCGGCTACGACCTGGGCATCGGCGAGGAGCAGCTCAGGATGTCCAGGAGCGGGGTGTTCAAGGTGGGCATCTATGCCTTCAGGGATGCGCCGCTGGGCGGCCCCTGGTTCATCCCGGTGGTGCTGGTGGATTCACAGCGCCCCCGCATCTACGACACCGCCTTCTTCGACCTCTCAACCTTCTACGCCCTGGCGCTGGAGGAGACCGTCCTGAAGCAGAACCTGCCAGCCCCCTTCCCCCTGGACCTCCAGAGGCTGAAGGACTACAGCATCGCCGATGAGGCCCCCCACCGCTGGGGCGATGGAAGCGAGGCGGTGGCCCGGGACATCAACGGCGACGGTTGGCCCGACATCTCGCTGGGCAGCCTGGCCTGGGTGGATGACAGCCTGCGCCCCGGGGGCCTGGGCAAGATACCTGGCCTGGGTGCCATCGATGATGCAACCCCCAGGCGGCTGGGGCGGGATGAGGTGTGGCACCTGGTGGGCCTGCAGGGCAACCGGTTCAGCGACCACGGAACCCTGGTGGCCACAGCCGCCGCCAGCTCAGGCACCACCCCCTACTTCTTCACCACCCTGCCCGGCAACAGGACCGTGGTGCCCGGCGTGGCCAGGGGGGCCACGGTGATGGCCCTGGCCACCAGGCTCTTCACCAGCGAGATCATACGGGGCTGGCTCTGGGCCGCGGGGCTGGAGCCCAGGCCTGATGGGTCCGGCTTCGAATACCACCCCTGGAGGAGGGCCGATGTGATCAGCAACAGCTGGGGCTTCGTCTCCTACGCGGTCTACGGCCTCTTCCCGCCGGGGCTGGGCCCCTTCTCCGTGCTGGCCAACCTCCTATCCATCCCCGGCTACCTGCACCCCCAGTATCCGGGGGTGGTGATCGTGGCATCGGCCGGGAACAGCGGCTTCGGCTACGGGACTGTCGGTGAGCCCTCCGCGGGCCTGCTCACCATATCCGTGGGGGCCTCCACATCATACCGCTGGATCCACTATATATCGAACGGGAGCCAGGGTGCGTATCAGGCCTATGATGACCTGGCGGGCTTCAGCAGCCGGGGCCCCACCACCTGGGGCTATGTGAAGCCCGATGTGCTGGCCATAGGGAGTGCCGCCATCGGGCTGGACGGGATAAACTGGGGATCCCTTTGGGGGTATAGGCTGAACGGATTTTATATAACGACGGTTTGGGGTGGGACCAGCCTTTCAGCGCCCCTCGTTTCAGGGGCCGTGGCTATCGTTATACAGGCCATGAAGGCTTTGGGGATGGCCTACGACCCCCAGCTGGTCAAGGATATCCTCATGGCCTCGGCGAGGGACCTGGGCTACGACCCCTACACGCAGGGGGCGGGGCGGGTGGATGTGTTGGGGGCCCTCCAGCTAGTCCACTCCCTGGCGGGCCGCGGCCCCTCATCATCGGTGCTCGCCAGATCCCCGGTGACCTATGAGAGTGTCCGGGAGCTCCAGGACCTGCAGCACCGCCGGGCCGCATCCCTGGGCGGCTTCTTCGGGGGGCCGCTTCCCCCCCGGGGGCTGGAGATGGCATCCCTCTACCTGGGCATCCTGGAGCCCGGGTCCACCAGGGGCTTCCAGGTCTCCGTCCACCACGGCCCTGGGGCCAGCGTCGAGGCCCGGGCCATCAGGATGGTGAAGGTGGGCGAGCAGAGGTTCGACCTGAAGCTGGACAGGGACCCCTACTTCGTGGACCTCGTGCAGCTCTGGAGCACCAGGGGTATGAGCCGGGAACAGCTGCTATCGGCCGACCTCCTCAGGATATATGTCCTCACGGACCAGGAGGGGCACCTGAGGGGTGAGAGGGCGCCCTACGCCTACCTGGTGGACTGGCTGGATGAGAACGGCAACGGCCGGTACGACCTGGAGACGGAGCAGCACCGCTACTCCTTCGACAGCCGCGACGCCGTGGTGCTCATGCTGAGCGTGGGCAGGCCCCGGGAGAGGTTCCTCGGCACCCCCCTGATCGTCATCAGGAACCCCGATGAGAACTTCGCCATCCTGGGGGCCAAGGACCTGGCCATCGTGGTGCAGCAGTTCAAGCGGGTGGAGTGGCCCGAGGTCCGTTTCCTGGGCGTGTCGCCCACCCCCACCGGCTCCCTCCTCAGCTTCCAGGTGCAGGCGCCGGCCAGGCCCGGCTTCTCGGATGGATACGTGGAGGTGCTTGTGGCCCGGGGTGGTGGGGGCGCCAGGACCCTGATGCCCCTATCCTTCGCCGTACCCCTGGAGGTGGGGGGTGAAGGTTCCGCTTCGCTGGGGGGTGAGCCTGAGGCCCAGCCCTACGACGACTACAGCCTCCTGGGCGGTGAGGACTGGCGGGGCCGGGCCAACACAGCAGACCACCGGTTCTACCCCATCCTTCTCAGCCCCCGGGCGGAGTCGAAGCTGCTGGTATCCGTGGCCTGGAAGAGCAGGCTGGCCCAGCTCAACATCTACCTGGTGGGGGGCGACCAGACCATCCTCCACACCTCCCCCATCCGGTTCGAGGGGGCGGGCCGCTACAGTTACTCCACCACCACCGGTGAGGCCCGGCAGGTGCTGGCCACCACCCTGGGCGGGGGGAGGCTGGTGACCCTGGTGGTCCAGCAGGTGATCTCCACCGGCTTCAGGATGTTCCCCGAAGCCGCCGAGGCCCAACTCCTCCAGACCGATGTGGAGCTCGTCACCATATCCTACTCGGCCACCTCCCAGGCGGCCCTGCCCGGCCCCAGCATCCTGGTGGCCGGCAACTTCACCGCCCAGGTCCAGGTGAACCCCGCCGTGTCCACATTCATCCAGAGCAGGCGGGTCGCACTCCACGCGGGTGGCCTCCTGAACATTGAGGGGAGGATCCAGCCCACCGATCCCCGGTGGACATCCACATTCCTCACGGGATACCCCAACGCCCCCACACACTTCCACGATGTCGCCCTGGGGGAGGGCCAGACCGTATACGCGAAGCTGGACTGGGCCGGGGATGCCGACCTGGACCTGGTGGTGCTCTGGCCCACCGGGGAGCCGGCGGCGGGCTGGTCCGCCTCCGCCACCCTCAGGAAGCCCGAGAGGTTCACCTTCACCGTCCCCAGGGCCGGGACCTACAGGTTTGCGGTGGTATCCTTCGCCGGCGGGCCCACCGACTACACCCTGCGCATCCTGATCCAGGACGGTGGGGCGCTTTCCAGGAGTGCGGGCCCCCAGCTCTCCGTATTGGATACTTCCAGCCTCCCCGATGGCGAGCCCATCACCCTCCTCCCCGTGGTGGTGCTGAACGCGGCGCTGAACCCCCCGCTGCAGGATGGCATCACCCCCATCACCATCGTGGCCGACAACACCCCACCCCGCCTCGCCATAAAGGGCCCCGAGCCGGGCTCCTTCATCCACGGGGACCTGGAGCTGGATGTCCAGGTGGAGGACCCCCACTTCTCCAAGCTCGTGATAGAGGTGGACGGCAGGGCCTCCGAGCACAGGCCTGGCAGGATCGTGCTGAGCCTACCCGACGGCGACCACACCATCACACTCAGGGCGTGGGACCTGGTGGGCAACCAGGCCACCCGGAGCCTGCTGGTCCGGGTGGACAGGACGGAGCCCTGGGTGAGGGTGGAGGGTCTGGGGGAGGGCCAGTACCTGAAGGGCTCGGTCCATTTCGAGGTGAAGGCCCGGCCCCTCTACCTCACCCGGCTGACCATGGCCCTCGACGGCGGGGCCGAGCAGGTGGTGGAGGGCAGCATCACCCTCGACACCACCAGGCTCCCCGACGGGCCCCACACCATCACCCTCAGGGCCTACTACGAGTCCGGCAAGACCGCCGCCGCCACCATCCCGGTGCACATCGACAACACGCCGCCCAGCCTCAGGGTGTTGGTTGTGGCCGAGGGGGCCCATGTGAGGGGCCTCCTCCCCATAAGTGTGAGCGCCGAAGACCTGTACCTGGAGGGGGTGGCGGTGGAGTTCGGGGGGCGGACCCTCCAGCTGCCCGGCTCCGGCCAGATCAGCCTGGACACGTCGGCGGTCCCGGACGGGGCCCACCGGCTGGTGGTGAGGGCCTGGGACAGGGCGGGGCACACCAGCAGCCTCCAGTACACGCTGGTGGTGGACAACACACCCCCCAAACTTGCCATCACCGCCCCCGGCAACAACACCATCGTAATATTCACCACCCGCATCGCCCTCCACATCGAGGAGCCCCACCTGAAGGGGGCGAGGCTGTACATCGGCGGCCGGGTGCTCCCCCTGGACGGCCTACGCGCGCTGGACTGGAACACGCTGGAGCTCCCCGACGGCTGGTATGTGGTGAGGCTGGAGGCGGAGGACATGGCCGGGAACACGGCCAGCGTGAGCATCAGGGTGTGGGTGGCCAACACCACGCTGGTGGGCCTCACCCTCGCGGCCGCCGGGGCCATAGCCACAGCCCTGCTGCTTCGCCGCCGGTCCAGGGCCAGGCTCTCCCAATAGCCTACGATGAACCCGGTGGGGGAATAGGCTACGCAGGGATGCCGGCCCACCGACCTAGCTCGGCCGGGCGCTCCTCATTTCTTTCCATCGCAGGATCTTCAGCTTCCCGAGCCTGGGCTCCTTGAACTCGGCGTGTTCCCGGAGCCGGAGGATCTCCCCATCCTCGGTGACTAATGTTCCCACGTTGAGGGCCTGGGCGAGAATGATCATGCCGAAGCTGTCGAGCCCTAGGTTTTTCGAGTGGATCAGGTTGAAGTTCTCATCGTCTTGGGGGGTATACGTATGAAAGACGAATCTTTCGTCTTCCCTCAGGGCGGCCAGGTTGGTCCCGAAGGCCCGGAGGGCCTGCAGATAGGCGGGCTCCTCCCTCGACAGCCTTCGAAGCACCGCCTTCGCCTCGAAGATGGAGAGCTCGCTCAGATGGACCTTGGGAAGCTTCGACAAGACTTCCGCGAATTCAGCCAGGTCGAAGCCCTCGACCTCTATGTCTATCTGGAAAAAGGGTAGGATGAATGTGGTGTCTAGGAAGACCTCTGGGCTTTCACCTGGCCTCAATCTCTTCAGTCAGCTCCCTTCTGAGCTCCGATAGCAGCTCGGGCCTCAGGGGCTTTGGGTTCACCCTCGGCTTTTTCAGGAGGTCCAGCGCCGTCGGTTTGGGCTGAACGATCAACCTGTTCCCTTCCACGAAGGCTATGGCCTTCCCACCTGGGGTAAGGCCTGTCCTCGCCCTAATTTTGCGTGTGGTGTAGATTTCGCCTCGCCTCCCCACCTTAAGCTCTTCGATCTCCGACATTAATGCCCCTCAGATTCATCACTAATCTGATAAATAAGGCTTCTCTGAAAGGGTAGGTCCAGTATATTGTGATCACCCTCTCCTGAGGTCGGAGTAGCTGAGAGGTTGAAAGCCTGTGTAGGGGGCCGTCTTTGACCTCCGCTCTTATCCCAAGCTCAACGGGCTTTCCACGCAGCGATACGATGCCTACATTTGGTGGTAGGAGTAATATAAAGTAAACCTTATATCCACATATGTGCCCTAGGCTTTATGCCGAGGTATGTTACAGTCTCTGCCAAGATCCCTGAAGAACTCAAGAAGCAGATGGAAGAGCTCGGCCTCAGACCGGGCCAAGTTATTAGGGAAGCCATTGAGGAAAGGGTAAGAGAAAGGCTGCTCCTAGAGGTTGAAAGAAGGGCAGGTAAGCTGCTGCCAAAGTTGGAGAAAATAACAGATGAGGAGGTTTCACGTATGATAAGGGAAGATAGGGAAGGCAGATGAGTTTTCTCTTCGATTCAAGCGCAATCATCAATATAATCAAGAGCGGGAAGACGAGGGGCCTCGCAAAGGGATTCACGATAGAGCTCGCGTTGTTCGAGTGTTTAAACACTGTGTGGAAGTGGAGCCATTTGCTGAAGCAGGTATCTGAGGCTGATGCCTTGGAGCTCGTGGAGCTTATCGCGTTGTCTTTCAAAGCCATGAGAAAACTTCCTATAGATGAGAAGGACACATTCACAACGGCCCTTGCAACGGGGTTGACAGTGTATGATGCTGCCTACGTGTCCACTGGGAAGAGATATGGGTTGACCCTGGTTTCTGATGATAGTAAGCTGGTCGCCAGAGGGCTGAGCATTAGGTCTTCAGAGGCCCTTCGTTAGAGAAGCCACGATGGGTGTGTAAATCATGGTTTGCACGACCGATGGTCTGGCGGGGTGTAGAGGTCACCATCCTCCTGGGTACCTGGTGGCTAGGCGCTGGACACGCGGACGCTTCTCACCCTTATGTAGGGGGCCATCTGCCCCGCATCGTTCCTAACACTCCTGCCGATACCGTCGATGTTGAGCAGCAGCTCGGGTACGGTGGTGCCCACCATGGCGTTCTTCACGGGGTGTCTGATCTCGCCGTTCTCTATGAGGAATCCGTGGTCGATCATGCTGGATATGACGGGTGTGTCTCCGATGGGCGGCAGTGGGCTGAGCTCCAGCAGGATGCCCCTCCTGGTCTCGGCGATGAGCTCCTCACGGGTGTAGTCGCCCGGCTGCACCTGCAGGTTGCTGGGGGCCGGCTGGGGCCTGGAGCGGAGCCTGAAGGTGAAGGGCATGTACCTCCTGGTGGCGTTTCCCGTGTTGGGGAGGCCCAGGGCCTGGGCGGTGTAGGAATCCGTCAGGAAGTTTCTGAGCACACCCCTCTCCACGACGGGCTTCCTCATGCAGGGGCTGCCCTCATCATCGAAGGGCCTCGAGTGAATACCCCCAGCCACCACCCCATCGTCGATGATGGTGAGGGCCTCCGGCCCTATGGGCTGGCCCAGCCTCCCGGCCAGGTAGGACCGGCCCAGCAGCACCTGGAGGCCGCTGCCCGCCTGCATCAGGATGCCCTGCATGGTGAGGAGGGTGCTCCGCTCATCCATCACCAGGCTGTACTCGCCCGACTCCACCCTCCTCGACCCCAGGTATGAGAGGGCCCTCTCACCCGTCCTCTGGGAGAGCTCCCCCAGGCTGGCCTCCCTATGGTCCCTCGTCACCAGGAAGTCTGATGCCGTCCCCACATCCCCATCCCTCTCCACCTTACACTGGATCGAGGCCTGGAGGTCCGTGGAGGTGCTCTTCACCGCCACACCCAGGGTGTTGGCCACCGCCTCCTCGGAGACCGTGAGGGCGATGGTGCCCAGCACATCGACGCCGGGGTGCCCCCGGGCCCTCTCCACCCCCTCGGCCAAGATCCGGGCCAGCGCCTCCTCATCCATGGAGGCCAGCCCCGGGTCGTAGAGGCCATCCACCGATGGATACGTCGCTGGGGAGGGCAGGCCCCTGAACCGGGGGTCGGGCGGTGTGCTTCGGGCCAGCTTGACGGCCCCCTCCACGGCCTCCAGCACCGACTCCAGGTTGAGCCTTGTCGTGGAGGCCAGGCCCAGGCTGCCCCCGATATAGCATCTTACGATGGCCGCCTCCCTCGACAGCCTCTCCCCCGTCTTGAGGAGGGACCTCTCGGCCATCAGCGCCAGCCGGCCCGTCCTCTCCAGGAACACCTCGGCCTCCCGGGCGCCCAGCCGGGCCGCGTGCTCTAAGGCCCTCGCCGCCAGCTCCAGGATGTCCATCTACCTCCCACCCACCACGACCCCCCTCACGGCGAGGTGGGGGCCCCCGCCGGCCACGGGTATCCACTGCCCCTGCTTGCCGCAGGTGCCCGGGAAGGCCACCTCCACATCCCTCCCAACCCCCACCGTGTTCTCCAGCACCTCCAGTGTGAGGCCCGACATGGATACATTCTGGACCCTGGGGCCGATCCTCCCCTGCCGGATCAGATAGCCCTCCTGGGCCGAGAAGTAGAACTGGCCCCTCGACGTGTCCACATAGCCACCGTAGGACTTGGCCAGGTAGATTCCATCTTTCACGGCCTCCGCCAGCTCCTCCAGGCTCATGTCGCCCCCCAGCACGATGGTGTTGCCCATGCGTATCACGGGGCGTGAGAGGTGGTCCATGGCCCTGGCGCCCCCGTTGGGCTCCACACCCATCATACCGGCGGTCTCCAGGGAGTGGATGTGCTCCTTCAACACCCCCCTCTCCACCAGCACCCGCCTCCTCGCCCTGGTGCCCTCCGAGTCGTAGGCGTAGCTGCCCCGGAGGCCCGGTATCGTGGGGTCGTCGATGACGGTGATGGCCTCCACCCCCACCCTACTCCCCAGCCTGCCGGAGAGCACCGACCTGTTGGCCAGGATGAGGTCCGCCTCGGAGGCGTGGCCGAAGGCCTCATGAATGAAGACACCGACGAGGGAGGGGTCCATGATGATGTTCATGCGGCCGCTGGGGGGCTTCTCGGCCCCCAGCAGCCGGGCCGCCCTCTCCCCCACCTCCCTACCCTTGGCCTCCACATCCGCCTCCCCGATGGTCTCCCAGCCCCTGCCGCCCGATATGGAGTCCGCCGCGTTCTGGGTCAGGCCCGCCTCCGAGGCCGTGGCCAGGGCCCCGCAGTGCACATAGCAGGCCCAGGTCTCCACCCTCGTCCCCAGCGAGTTGACGATCACCTCCCGCTGGACCGTGTCGCTGAGGGACACCTGGGCGGCCTTCACCGCCTCCCCCACACCCCGGATGGCCCGCTCCATCCGCACCGCCACCCCGATCTTCTCCTCCAGCGGCACAGCCCTGGGGTCCTCCCGGACCTGAAGCTCACCCCTACCCTCATATACGGCGTCCCGCGAAACCCGGACCCTTTCATGGGGCCGGGAGGCGACGGCCCTCGCCAGCTTCACGGCCCTCTCCATCGCAGCCCCCACATCGCCCGGCTCCCAGGTGGATGAGGAGGAGAAGCCCCAGGCACCCCCCAGCAGGGCCCGGGCGGCGGCCCCCTGCACATGCTGCCTCGCGGCCTGCTCCACCACCCCGTTGCGCACCAGAACAGTGGTGGTCCAGCTCTCGTAGAAGCGGACATCCACGAAGTCGTCGGGGCCGAGGCTGACCCCCTCGATCACCCTAACACCCGTCTCCAGCAGCCCCATCTCACGAGCCATCGCATCCTCACCTTATTACAGTTAAAGTCGAAGGTATGGGGCTCATAAAGCTAGACACAGCCGGGATATACGGGCCCCTGTATGCCTCCTCGAAGCCAGTTAGTGGCCGACAGGCCTTCTCCAGCAACTCGGGGCGCCTAATCCGGTTTGAGAGGAGGTATCTTATGGCGTCGTTCAGGTCAACCCTCCTCCCCAGCTTTAGCTGCAGCTCCGATGCGAGCCTAAGTAGCTCCCTTTTCACATCTTCTGTAACCGAGCCCTCAACCGATGAGGGGAAGGCTCTTGGCTTCCGCTATCCAGGCGAACCAGAATGCTCCGCGGGGAGATGTGTTCGAGACCTTTACGAGGCCGCCTGGCACCCGGCCTTCGAACCTTAGGTACCCGGCCCCATCTATCAGAACCTTAATCTGGCCACCGGTGAGGTCTATTCGGTATTCATGCCAGTCGAAGGGGGATAGGTGTGTTTGTGCGGCGGCGAGGAAGAGCTCCCTCCTGCCATCGGATACCCTGGAGAGCTCGAGGAGGCCGCCCTTGTGGAGGAGTAGATAGTAGTAGTTGCCCTCATCTCTGAAGTCGAGTATGATCCAGGGGACGTCCCAGGACCACCTGCCCGCCACCAGGGTCTTCATGACCACGATCACGGAGTGGTCCTCACCAGGGGTGTTGAGGTTGATGTCGACCCGTGTAACCGGGGGACCAGGAGTATGGCGACCACCATCAGGGTGGATAGGACAAGTTCTCGTCTTCGGACCACGCCGCCAGGGCGAAGGCTTTGGAGGCGAGGGCGAAGGCCACCGCCAGAAGGCTCAGGGAGGTGGCGCCCGAAACCAGCTGGGCCAGAAGAACCGTCAGGAGGACGTGGATGAACGAGGTTGAGATGAATACGATTTCCTCGCCCTCCGTGGAGGCGGCGGCCAAGCACTGCAGCCTCCTGACATGGCCCATTAAAGGCCTACTAGTCGCCTCCCGGGACCACGGGCTGATAAGTTAACTATTACAGGCCTGGTTACCACCATTCATAGGTCTTTCAAACTTTTAAGAGCTTAACTTTCTAGAAGTTCCGTGGCAATATTATATCATCAGCAAATCGATGGGCTTTAACCGCTTCGACACAGGGTCTATCTGATAGCCCAGGGCTTCCAAGGCCGTGGCTCCAAGCACAGGAGTATCTTCGGGTTCACCAAACACTATTGGGACCACGGCGCGCCGATCGCCGTACTCCAGGGCCGTTCCCCCCACATCGCGCTCAACGACTCCCCCACCATAAACTCTGAGCCTCTGCCGGGCAACGGGCCTAAGCCCCAGCCTTTCGAGGGCGGCACGCGATATTGACGTAAATAGTGCCCCGGTATCCACCAAAACCTCCGTCTCTTCCCACCGGGTTAGATCGGCGCTGTAAACTCGGACCTTTATGTGGGTGAATCCCATGTCAGCCACGCTTAACTCTGCACTATTTGGCCCTCTCCATATAAGCTGTTAACTGCTGAAGATGCCCGAAAGCCAATCTAATTACTGATTTCGTCGTCATAACTTTGATATATTGGCAAGAAAATTGTCTTCTTATAATATAAGCCCTAGAAAAGGCGAGTTTCCTCTCTGCACATCCGTGGCATAACGGGGTGGAACATGGCCTAAGGCAATAGTTTTTTAGCTCCCGGCATAGTATAGAGACTTGAATGGCCCGCTATGTTGCCGTCTGCAAGCTCGGCAGGGATGACGGGAGCTTCGCTGTTGAGGATAAGGAAACCGGAAGGACCTTCAGTTTTACCGTGATTACTAGGGAGGGGGCTCAAGCCTTAATCGAAGCTTTGAGGAGAGCTGGGTGGGAAGTTCAGGCCGAATGAGCGGGGGAGGAATGTTAGGCTAGGTAAAGCCTTCGCTATTGACCGGGAAAGCCACATGTGTCGTTGAGAACCTTGATCACATGTGTGGGTGCTCCGAGTTCAACGTGGCACATCTCCTTCACTACTCTCGGAGTCACTTCTTCTCAATGATCCTCCGGGCCTCTAAAACCATCCTCTCCGCATCCGGCAGCCTCACCCTCACATCCTCATGGTCGAACTTGGCCTCGTGGAAGCCCCAGACATGCAGCGCCCACGCGGCGTCCCACCAGGACCTGAACTGTTCCCCCACCCTCTCCGAGATCTTCACGACAGCCTTCTCCAGCCTCCCAACACTCCACCTGCCGCTCTTCTCCACATCCTCAAGGACCTCCCTCAAATCGAAGTAGGTCGCGAGGGCCTTCACAGACTCCTCCGCAGCCTTATAGAGCTTCTCGCTGGCTTGTGCGGGGTCTCTCTCCATGAGCCTCCTGCCCTCCTCCAGGTACCTGGATGCGAGCTCCAGGTGAGACTCGGCGGCGATTTGGGGATCCAGCTTCAGATGCTTGACTAGAAAGTCTACGATGAGGGGCTCTGCATCCACACCCCTCCTGACGAGCTCCTCGAGGAGCCTGTTAGGGATAGTCACGCTCATAATCCTACGTCACCGGTGAGCGGCCGGAATTAAAACCCTTTGAGTTGGGTTCGGCAGGGGGGTTGCTTAACACTCCCTATTCAACAGGTTTTCCATGGCTTTCACGAAGTCCTCGGCCACCTTTGGGAGCCCCCTGGCCTCCTCATATAACCTGCCGTAATCGATGAGCATGTACCTGTGAACGAGTAGGTTCCTCAACCCCACGCACTTCTCCATCTCAGCCGCGAGCCCAGCGGGCAGTATGCCGTTGTCCCTGAGCAGCTTGATGAGGTCCCTGTATGTCTCTGGAATCCCCAGCTTCTTGGCTGATACGATGTGGCGGCACGCGTCCAGCATCACCTCTATCGCCACGTGCATGTGCCTCTCCATGGAGCTTCTGTAGAGCCTGGATGCGACAACCTGCTCCCCCGGCCTGCTCAATATGTCCTCCTTCAGCGCGGCTATGCGTTCCAGGAGCTCGAAAATCCTCGACTTTAAGAGTCCCTTGTCTACTTCACAGTTCAGGGTCCTCACGCCCTCTGCATAGGTGGAGTCCAGCAGGCCCTTGGCTTCGGGATAATTGTATACCAGCTCCTCCCTCAGCCTCTCCTCAAAGCCCCCCCTATCTACCAGCTTGAAGCCTCCCTGGACAATATGGTGCTTCAGGCGGAGGGGGGCCCTTGTCAGGTCCACGAGGTCCACCCTGTCCTCACTGATCCTCAGGGCCTTCGCAAGCCTGCTCCACAGGTCGCCCAGCCTGTCAGGGCTGTTGTCCTTGAGGAGCACCGCCACATCCACATCGCTCAGGGGGGTGGTGTAGCCCTGCCCGTAGGAACCGAATAGGTATGCGAGAAGCACGTTGCCATCCCCATGAAGCTCCTCCCTCAGCCGCTTCAGCCCCTCCGAAGCATCATCCGCGTCAACCATGGACTCCCCACTTTCCTGGTTATCTGTGCACGTTAAATAAAGTGAGTCTGGGGAAAACGGCGTTTGGTGGGTCCAATTCAGCCACAGGCCCATGGGATGGATCACAGGGTTACCGGTGACCTTTGTGGATGAAGGGGGTCCTCCCCAGCTTGGAGGCGACAGTGGTGGATAACTGGATACTCGCGTCTCAGGCCATTTATCCCGAAGCTCTGGGCCCTACCCTTCGCCCATGCCTTTTTCACTCACGCCCTTAATCGATGTGCATCGGATGTGCGTGTTGAGGTTATACTCTTAAGCGCGTAAAAGATGGAGGTTTTGGTCAGTTTTGATATCGTTCTCAGTTCATAGCCGGGGGGCCTCTAAGGTGCTCTCATCACTACTCTTCGGGGGCGCATACGGCCTCCTCGAGTACCGGGTGATAGAGCCCCTAAGACCCTCGATCGACTCAGCCCTCAGCGCGTTTCCCATGCCCTTCGGGCACTTCTACCCCTACCACTACCTCGTGATGCTGCCCATCTTCCTGCTGTTCGGCGTAATAACCTCATGCTCATCTAATGAGAGGTTGAAGGCGAACCTGCTCTCGCTCACGGCCTGGCTCGTATCTTCGGTTCTCGTGGAGGATTTAGCCTACTTCTTGGCCAGGGTAACCCTTCCCAGGCCCGACGACCCGAGGGGTGGGCTTTGGTTCTCGTGCCCCTTGGAGTGGACCTGCATGGGCCTTCCATCGGTCCTTTCCTTAGCCCCCTGGCACTGGGTGGCGATGGCCTTAGGGGCTTTAATGTGGATGTCCACATCTTTGACTTCGCGTCCTACATGAGGTCGATATAGTGGAGCCTGTTCTCCCTGAGCGCCACTTCCCCCAACGCGAAGCCTCGTCAAGCTTCTCCCGATTCAGTGCATCGTTACCCTATCGTAGTCCTTGGTGGGCATCGAGGGGAAGATCGCGGGCTTCATACCGGCATGTGGGTCACTGCCAAGATGGCATCTCAGGCCTCAATTAGTCACACGAAACAACATTCCAGCTAAATTATTTCGAACTCTATCGGCACCTTCCTAGGCCTGGGCCCCCCAGGCGTGAATACTATATCCCACTTGTCTATCTCGGGCCTGCCTATCACCAGCTCGACATCTCCCCTCAGGTTTTCGGCGACCTCGAAGACAGCTCCTCCAGGCACCTCGGCTCCCTGAAACACGACGCCGACCCTACACATCCCTATGATCCTCAGCCTTCCGTCCTTATCGGCCGTCCTGAGCTCATAGGGCTCCTTCAGAGGGATGAAGACCCCGAGCTCGTCTGCAAGCCTCTTCGTGATGATGCTCGCGCTTGCGCCCGTGTCCAGTAGGGCCTTCAGCCTCACGACCTTGCCTTCGTGGCTCAGCTCCACGTCCGCCGTTGCCTGCTCCAGTTTCATATACCCCGTTTACAGGTAGAGAGCCTATAAAGATCTTTGATTTGCTTCTCGTAGGTCTCTGCCAGCTGCAGGATTTTGATCTCGTAGGTGTCGCCGATTCCGTGAGTTTCTCCTTTAATCCTCCTGTTGGCCAATTCTCTGAGGATTGCGAGGATTGTGTCTCTGATGTTGAATGTAAATGGTGAGGGCTGATTTTGGAGGGCTTGGAGGATGAAGCTTGCTTTCAAATGCGGCTCCCTATGACTGTGAAGCTTCACCCGAGCAGCACAGGTGAGGCAACCGCTCTTTAGGAAAAGAGGGGAGCTGTCTCCTTACGGAAAATTAATGACATCCTGAAGTCATAGAAATATTTAAATCTCGAAGAGAAGTTTCATTCCCAGGTACTGGCGGTGTCCGATGTTCTGGCACTGCTTAGGGAGATAAGACTGCTGTATAGGGGGCTCGTTGATAGGCTCATCCCCGTCGCCGAGCCCTTGGAAGACGAGAAAGAAGCTATCGAAACTGACGACGAAGTTGTGGGCGTAAAAGAGGTAATGGAAGCCTAGAATGAGATGTTTAGGGTAGAAGCGCGTTAAGTAGAGGAACGCCAAAGTAATCCTCAAAGTCGATGGCAGGGAGTTAAGTGAAAGGGAGTGTCTCCCTAAGAGTTAACAGAACCTCCCTTGATCTTACCGCTTAGAAGCCCCGCTTTAGCCTCAAAATAGCCCTCTATGGCCTCCTTAATGTTCTTTAAGGCCTCCTCCCTCGTTTCACCCTGGCTAGCCACAGGCAGCTCCAGGCACCTGACCACGTAACCCCCTTCCTCAGCAGCCTCTAAAGCCACCCTAAACCTTCGCCGCATGTACCGCAACAAAGTTCAACATCTACTTATAAGTGAGGCGGGTTTTCTTGCTTGCATATCGATAAATCTTTTAAATGCTTTGCAATTTTTAGTTTATTAACCTTACTTAGTAGTTCCTCATCGGCAGTGTAAAATGGAGCCTTCGTCAAAATGGATAATGCCAAGTAACTCGCATCGTATATGCTTATGTTGTATTTAGCTGCTATCTTTATAGTTTCGTCCTTCAGTTTACCTTTTAGTCTCCAACATTCAAAGCCGTATTTGTTAGTTTGTTAGAGCGTTTAGCGCCTCGTACTCGAGCAAAGCTGGACCGCTATGGTTATCCGTCCTGATATATAGTCATCGCGCA